>OFLW01000112.1_pt1 | contig 36907 bp, 50 predicted proteins | sample 1541061 | NCBI WGS metagenome assembly OFLW01 (sample SAMEA4413045, study PRJEB24355) | metagenome | biome: human; feature: gut; material: faeces | place: United Kingdom | collected 2010
GTTCGTTTTGACAACTACACCACTAGTAAAAAAAGAGATGTCTTTGAACATATAAATTTATATTTTTAAGCGGAAAGCGAGTGAAGAAGATGATTCCGAAGTTTAGAGCGTGGGATAAGCGAGAAAACACAATGAGAGATGTAGCTGTCTTACATTTTACTAAAGGTGGTAAGGTCAACAGTATCGAATATTGGAAGACACCTTCCGAATTGAAATCATATCATGTACGAAATTTAGTCCTCATGCAATCAACAGGGTTGAAAGATGAAAAAAGAAAAATGATTTTTGAAGGAGATATATTATTCGATAAGCATCATAATCCGCAAATAGGAGTAGTTGTATTTTATGAAGGAGCTTTTCAGCTTTTAGCTAACAATATGTATTATCCTTTGATTCAATTTGATGGTGATGTAGAAATTATCGGAAATATCCACGAGAACCCAGAACTATTGGAGGGAAATTAAATGCATGAACTAATAAAAGAAATTGAACGTCAACTTGAGATGGATCGTGTTGAAGAAGGAAATATGTCAGCAGAAGATGTTTTATACATCGTAAAAGGTTTTAAAAGACCATATCTAAACGAAAATCAGCAGATTGTTCTGGATTGGTTGAAAGAAAAATATACAGTCACAAATATTGAACCTATAGAATTGTTTTGGAGACTGAGAGTTAATTCTATAAAACCATACTATCGTGATAGACCTGTCTATAGAAGTTACAGATATATGTCAAAAACTGGGCAATTACAAGTTTTACAAGCATTTAGCCAGTGGGCCCTTGAACAGGAGGAAGAGTGATGTTCAAATGTGTGGCTGTAATAAATGATTCGACAGGTGAATTTGCATATATACTAAGCGACTATATTTCGAGATTCCCGTCAAAGGTACCTGTATATGCCAAAAATATTGAACGGTTAAAACAATATGGAGAATTTGGCGAGAACGAATTATATAAAGTGGAAACATGCGATGGTTTTTACCATATCGTAAGCTCAGAAAAATATTCGTTTATTTTCGATGAACAGGAGGAAACGGAATGAGTCTTGAAAAATGCAAATCATGTTCTGACTATTTCAAATGGGATGACGATGTTATTCAAGTAGACAATGATTATTATCATAAAGACTGTGTAACGTTATACCCAACTGGCTATTGCGCTTTCCTTTATGAGGACTACTTAGGAGAAACGGAAAATGATGATGGTGATATGGCTTTTAGTCTTTTGAGTAAGGGTGAGTATATAGATTTGGATGAGGAGGAAACGGAATGAAATACGAAATACCACTAAGTGAAGCGGGCATTCAAGCAATTATCAATGGTCGGGAAGTTAACATAGAACTTCCTGATGGTACTGAATTAGTCATCAGACAAAGTTATTTGAAAGATATGGCAGCTCCTGTATTAAATGATCGTTTTAACGTGACTGATTCTGTGGTAGAGAACCACTTAAAAAAATTTCGATCAAGTATAGACGACACTTTCAGATTAGGGAGTTGATTGACAATGAACAACAGGCACCGCAGAATAACAAAACTAAGAAAACAGGAACTGAATGTACTGAAGGCAAAGTTTGAAAGAGGATATGGAGTTTCAGCAGAGAAGTATATAAAGTTTTAAGTCAGTGTGTTGCCGATGCGAGTGAGGCTATTCGAAAGTTTGGAATTTCGATACTAGATATTAAATGGGAGGATACAGAATGAAGATTTATGTAGTAAAGTTTGGAAATCAATTTTACAGAAGTGATGAGCGTTACTGGCCGTTTGCTGTGAAGGTGGAGGAAGAATAATGGAAGATAAAAAATACACACTGAATGAAATAGTTGATCAATTAGTAGGACCAGTTAATCCTATAGCGGATTCAAGAGTAGATGAAGAGCGCAGTGAAAACTTAGATGAGCTTATAAGTTTGATTCACCATCTAGGCTTGCGGTTATTTAAAGTTACTAACAGCAATTTAGAGATGTATTCTAGCGCCAACGCTGTGATTAAAAAAGCTAAAGAAGCCTCTAGAGAGTTAGGGGAATTGTTTATAAAGGAGGATGAATAAATGACACCTAATTTCAGAATCGGATTTAAAAAAGGATTTAGAAAAGGGAGCGGTATTGCAATAATGATACTTGTAGCAAAAGCAGCCGTGAGCTATTTCGTGTATGGCAATGACATAACAAGCAGTGACCTCGTTTATTTCCTTTCATGCTCGTTTATTTTGGGATTAGGGCTATATTTAGGAGGTTCCAGCGTATGAGTTATCCAGAAGTTTATATCATAGGAAGGCAAGTTGATGGAGTGTATGTTGAGTACTTACATGGAGCAGAGAAAGCCGATTTATTTTTCGATTATACGATAGCTCGTGATGAAAGAAATCATATGAATAAAACCAATACAAAAGATGGCGAATGGAGAATTTTAAAATACGGGAGGCCAATTACATTGGAGTTTTAACTTATTGCAACTTTTTTACAATAACTAGCCGATTTTTTGCAAACAAAAAGCCAGCCGACCAATGGCTGACTAATGTGGTAGTTAGCACTTTTCCCAAGTAAAGTGCTAATAGTGCCAACAAATAAGGTTGACATTGTGTCTCTGGTGGAGACAGGAACTATCGATAACTGTTTTCCGCCAGTTATCATAGAAAAGGAGAAATTTATTTCAGAAATAAAATCCCCAAGAAAGTTAATATGATTATATCATGAGTAAATGTATTTGAAAATACTATCTCATAGTACGTATTGTAAAAAGTTTATTTAGTAGAAAAATAAAAAGCCGGATTCCTCCGGCTGTTGGTAATATTCTCGACACGAATATTATACCATAAACGGGGGAATCAAAGGATGGTACTTTTTGACGTAAAGAAATATGAAACACCAGATGCAAAGGACGTAGATATGGAACAAACAAAACATAATGTCAGTGTGTTCCTATCTGCCTATCTTGCTGCTAGATGTCGTGTTGGCCAGCCGAGGGAACCAAAAGTAACAGCTTCATTCTCTTTGGTTCCACCATCAACGGCCAATAACGTTTTCGAAGCCGAGCAAATGTTAATCCAGAAAGAAGAAGCCCAAGAAGAGTTTGATTACCTTCATAAGCTTTTTGTTAGAGGTTATTCTGCGATTCAGCATCCGCACAAACCAGATGTTACCGAGCGAAGAAAAAGAATCTTCTATGACCGTTATATCAACGGCAATCCGATCTATCTAGCAGCGCAACGGAATTGCATCAGCGAAGAATCAGTGAAACAAGAATCTAATATGATTATTGTTCAATTTGCTTCGGCACTGGAACTGGTTGCTTTTAAGTAGCCATTTATTACACTTTTTATACCTCTTTTATACACTTTATCTACACTTCATATACCTTTGAAACGGGTTATTATGATAGTGTCAAAAAAATAAGAAATGCGACACACTTACACAAATACATTAACGGAACGATTGCCTACTTATTTTTTTGATTTGAGATTACAAGGAAGTAAAAAAATCTACTTTCTTCGTTTAGTCACTTGTGATCTCATTTAGATTCTCTCGCAAACTGCAAATTATAAAACTAAAGAAGTGAGGTGGATTTCCTCTCTCTTTTTTCTACAGGTTTGCGAGAGTTAATGGAGCATAGCTTAATCGGTAGAGCAGCGGTCTCCAAAACCGTTAGTATAGGTTCGAGTCCTATTGTTCCAGTAAGTGGCATAAGCTACTTAAATAATATAGATCGTCAATGAATGTTCGGACAAACAAATTGGCGCTACTACCTTTCACTAGGACTGCATTTATATGCAGTCCTTTTTGTTTTAATTGTAGTAGGGTTTTCATTTTGAAAGGGGAAATGTCAAATGGCAAAAGCAAAGAAAGAAGAAGTGCAGGAAACAAAGACTGCTAAAAAGAAACCAGCAGTTAAAGAAGTTGAGCAACCTGACAATGTGGAAGTAACTGAAGAACCTGTTGAAGCTAATGAAATTACAACAGGGACTATTAAAGTTGGTGACCTAACAATTAGTAATGAAGGTATTAAATACGAATCTACTAATGATGAAGCACCACAAACAATTGAACGCCAAACACCATTTGGGGTTGAGGTGTGGGATCCTATCGAAAAGCGCACCGTGTTGAAAGATGCCTAAGTATTGCCGCCAAGAAGGTTGCCGTACTCTATTAGAAAAGGGTAGCTACTGCGACGAGCATAAGCGAAAGAAGCGAGTGATCAAACGTTACTATTCTAAAAACAAATCATTCTACAAATCAGATGACTGGAAAAGCGTTGCTGATGCTGTCCGCTTTCGTGATAAGTATAAATGTACGATTTGTCATAAACCAGTGTTTGGTCGTGATTCACAAGTTGACCACATTAAACCAATTTGGTTGAATCCAAATTTAAGATTAGACATGAACAACTTGCGTTTAGTTTGTGCGACGTGTCATCCAAAAGTTGAATATCGACCAATGAACCAAAAAGAAATTGAAATGAAAAAAAATTATAATCCCGCAGATTATTTTTAAGCCCCCCTCTAAAAATTAAAATTATTTTTTTCTGTGGGGATAGGGTAGGGGGACCTCTTTAGACACCTCCAGAGCATTTTCAAAAAAAGAAAGGGGGGTAAAAATGGCTGGACGTAAAAGTAAAAAACAAAAAATACTAGATGAAGCCTTGCAACATAAGGAATTTGAGCGAATGCGTATCATAGAAATATTAAAATCATTAGGAAAGTTCACGCCTGCTTTGAACCCTTTGATTGAAATGTATCTGGATGCGTGTGAAGTCTATCATATCAAGTATTTAGAGTGGAAAGACAGTGGTTTTAAATCCACAAAAGTTCACACAAACAAAAATGGGTCAAGAAACGAAATTAAGCATCCTTTGGCCCAACAAGTTGAAGTTTGGAGTGAGAAAAAAACTAAGTTATTAAACCAACTAGGCCTTGATATGAAAAGCGGTGGCCTTGATTATGTTGATCCTTTAGCAAGTGAAAATGCTAAGAAAAAAGAAGAAGCTAAAAAAGATGAACCACAAACAAATAATCGTTTGGTTGAATTTAGAAAGATGCGTGGTGGTCAATCATGATTGATATGACTGTCAATTATGCTGATAAATTTGCCAAATCGGTTCGCAGACACAAAGAACGGTATCCAAAATCAATCTATTTAGCAGTTAAACGATATAACAAGTGGAAGAAACGGAAAGATATTTTCTTTGATCTGGAAAAAGCAAATTTGATGCTAAGTTTTACCGAATCATTTTATAAACATTCAACTGGTGAATGGTCGGGGCAACCGCTCGAATTAGAAGATTGGCAGAAGTTTTATTTCTCAAATATTTATGGTTGGCAAAAATGGTCTGATAAGTGGCAACGAAATGTTCGTGTTATTCGTAAATCATACCTGCAGGTGCCAAAGAAAAACGGTAAGTCTTTAATGGAAGGCGCGCCAATTTTATATGGAATGTATGGAGAAGGTGTGAAGGGCGCCCAATTTTACTGCCTAGCCGCTGATTTTGACCAAGCGCAAAATGTTGCCAATCCTTTAGCAACCGTTATTGAAAACGATAATGATTTACTTGATGGTACACGTGTTTATCGGAAAGAAAAGAAAGTAACGACTATCAGTTACGCTTTCTTTGAAGATGATTTCAAATATCAAAACAATTTGCGTGTGTTATCTAAGCGTGAAAAAGTCGATGGTAAAAATACTTATATTGTTGTTGCCGATGAAGTTCACGAGTGGGAGGACACGTCGAGATATGATGGTTTGAAATCAGGACAAGCTGCACAACCAGAACCATTATTTTTAGTTTGTTCTACTGCTGGTAAAAACAGTGGGGCCTTAGGTGTTCAAATTTATCAAGATAGTAAACATATTCTTGAAGAAGATAATGACGATGACTGGTTCATTATGATTTATGAACCAAATAAAGGTTACAACTGGGAAGATGAAAAAGTTTGGGAAATGGTCAATCCGAATTTATATGTCTCGTTTGATATCACTTTTTTACGTGGGGAATTTAAAGATGCCTTACGAAATCCATTTAGGAAAGCCGAGTTTCTATCAAAGCATTTGAATGTTTTTGTCAATTATGCCGAAAATTATTTTGATAAAGAACAAATTGATAATTGCTTGGTAGATGATTTAGGAGATATTACAGGCGAACAAGTCGCTATCGGTATTGATTTATCCAGAACAACTGACTTGACATGCGTATCAATTAATATTCCAACCTTTAATGATGAAGGTGAAAGCATTATAAAAATAAAACAAATGTATTTTGTACCAACGCATAATATTGAAGAAAAAGAAAAATTAAGAAATGTTCCTTATCAATATTATGCAGAACAAGGTTTTGTAACGCTTTGTGAGGGTCGTACTGTTGATTATGATCTTGTCTATAACTATGTCATTGACATGTACAACAAATACGAATTAGACATTATTCAAATCAATTATGATCCAGCTATGTCTGAAAAGTTAGTGGAACGTTTTGAAATGGAAGGATTCAATACGGCCGAAGTAGGTCAATATCCATCAGTAATGAATGAAATGCTAGATGATTTTGAAATACTAGTAGATAACGGACGAGTTCAAACTGACAATCCGTTATTTATTTTTTGTACCAACAATACAACAGTTGTAACGAATATACAAAGTCAAAAAGCGCCCAGCAAAAGAAAGTCACCAGAACATATTGATGGTTTTGTGGCTTTTTTAATTGGTCATAAAGATTCAATGGATTTAATGGTGGAAGTTGGAAGCGAAGAAGAATATGAGGATTATATTAAACAGCTTTACAACAGAAAATAACTGAAAGGAGGTGGGAATTTGGGAATTAGATCATGGTTCAATCAAAGATTTCGTATGTCGAGTAAGAAAAAAGTTTTAGGTAGTTCAATACTTGCGAATCAATTTGTCTTGGGTGACGAAAATATTTTATCTTCTAGCGACGTTTATCACTATCTTTTAGCAATTTCCAATATGTTTGCTTGTGGATCGTGGACAATCGAAAAAGAAGATGGAAAAGACATTAAAGGAGCCAAGGAACTGCAGAGTTTGAAACATCCAAATGGTTATTTAACCGACTTTGAATTTAAACGTTTGCTTGTAAATGTCTATTTGTTACAAGGAGAAGTATTTGTGGTGAAAGATGGGAAACAGCTTCACATCATGAAAGGAATTACACCAGAAATATCAGAAGAAGGTATCAAACAATTTAAATATGACGGCCATACGCTTTATCAAAATGAAGTTCGCCAAATTAAAAATATTGGATTATCGAATAATTATGGCAATGGACTGATTGATTTAGCTAGAGATACTTTAGAAGGTGTTATGAATGCTGAAAAAGCTTTGACAGAAAAGTATAAAAAAGGTGGCTTGCTGGCTTATTTACTGAAATTAGATACTCATTTGTCACCAAAAAACGCAATGCAAAATGCAATGCTTGATGCCATTCAAGGACAGCTAGAAGAAATTCCAGACGAAGGAAAGACCGTTATTATTCCATTGTCAAAAGGTTACGCCATCGAAGGATTCGAAAGTCCTGTTCAAGACGATAAAATTCTTTCGTATTTAAATGTCTATAAACCAGAACTTGCAAAGTTTTTAGGTTTTGATCCTGACGCATACAATCAATTATTAAAAGTTGATTTAGAGAAAGCAGCGATTTATTTAAAAGCATTCGTTGTTGATCCGATTGTTCAGAATGTCTGTGAACATTTAACAGAACTATATTTTGGACCAGAATCAACAAATCGTATTTCTTTAACAATTGATATTAAAAAGTATTTAACAATGTCACAAAAAATCACAAATACGCAAGGTTTAGTTCGTACTATGGTTTATACACCTGATGATGCACGCGTGGATTTAGGTGCCGAACGATTAAATACAGAAGAATCAACCAAGCTCTATGCATCGAAAGATTTGATTGGGCTAGATGAACTAACCGAGCTTAACAAGTCTAAAATGGAAGAAGGTGATTCAACTGGATAAGTTGGAAATTAGAAGTTTTGATATTAAAAACATGACGACGCGTTCCCTAGATGATGGCAGTGAATCAACTGTAGTTGAGGGGTACGCGTCTGTTTTTAAATCACGTACGAACATAGATGGTTGGTATGATGAAGAGATTGCACCTGGTGCATTTTCCGAATCTCTCGCAAAAAACAAAGATGTTCGTTGTCTATTCAATCATGATTGGAATTACGTGTTAGGCCGTAAAAGTGCTAATACATTAATTCTTGAAGAAGATTCAAGAGGGTTGCATTTTGAGGTTACATTGCCGAACACCACATTTGCGAACGATTTGAAAGAATCAATGTCGCGTGGTGACATTAACCAATGTAGTTTTGGTTTCTGGGTGACTGCACAAGAGGAGGACTATTCTGGTGATGTTCCACTGATTAGAATCACAAATGTTGATTTGTGGGAAGTATCCATTGTTCCTTTGCCAGCATATGATGACACAGAAGCTGCATTGAGAAGTAAGTTCCAAGAAAAAAATATTGAAACAATTAAATTAAGAAATAAAATTTTAAAAACGATTGGAGAATATAAATAATGAAAATGCGTAAAATTTTAGAAAAACGAGCTGCTAAATTAAAAGCAAAATTAGCTTCAATGGAAGAACGTGCAAAAAGTGAAACTTTAACACGTGATGAATTAAGTGATATTGAATCACAAGTGGAAGAAGTCACAGCAGAATTAGACGAAATCAACGATGCGATCGCAGAATTGCCTGAAGAAGATGTAACAGAATTAGGTGATGCTGTAGACGACTTAGGCGCAGCTGCTGATGAAATTGTTGAAGAAGTAGACGGAAAAGGCACTGAAGAAGATGATTCAGAACCAGCTGACGATAAAGAACGCAGCCGTGTTTTAGATATTATCGGGAAAGGTATTTCAAGTCGGGGAGAAGAAAAAGTGAAAAAATTAACTCAACGTAGCGCGTTCTTACGCTATTTGGCTGGTCGAATTACACCTAATCAAGCTCGTTCATTTGGTGTTGGTTTTAACAACGGTAAAGTATTGGTACCACAAGAATTAAGTAAAGAGATTATTTCATACCTACAAGAAGAAAATCCTTTGCGTAAATTTGCAAGTGTTCATCAAACTAAAGGAACTCAAGGTTTCCCAGTACAAGTAAAACAAGCCGAAGCAAATACAGTTACTAGTGAACGTGATGAAAATAATTTAATTCCATTTACTGACATTGAATTTGATGATGTTTACTTAAACCCAATCGAATTTGATGCAATTATTAAAGTCACGAAGAAATTAACGCATATGTCAGACTTTGACATTGAAGCTATCGTGTTAGATGAACTAAAGAAAGCGTACTTGCGTAAAGAAACATTCTGGTATTTTTCAAGTCCTGATAACAAAGGAGCATTAGCTAAAAAAGCTGTAGCCTTTACTGGTAAAGGAGACAATGATTATTTAAAAGTTGTTCAATTAAAAAATGCTTTACCGACTGCTATGCGTTCAGGCGCTCGCTTTATGATCAATCGTGCAGCACAAACGTTGTTGGAATCCATGCTAGATAGCACTGGAAATCCGATTCTTAAAGATGCTGGGAATGATGATTTTGATTACAAGTTATTTACTTATCCAGTAGAAGTTACAGACTACGCAGATAAATACAATGAAACTACGAAGAAATTCGATCCAACAGTACCAGTGATCTATTTCGGTAATTTCTCTTATTTCCACATTCAAGATGTTATTGGTTCATTGGAAATTGAAAAATTAACTGAACTATTTGCGCGTGAAAATAAAGTCGGGTTTAAAATTTATCATTTAAACGATGGTCAATTAATTTATGGGCCGTTTGAAACACCTGTTTATAGCTTAGACTTAAGTACAACCCCAGCACCTAATCCAGGTGAATAATTATGGAAATTAATCTAGAAGGTTTTAAATCTCATTTACAATTTGAGGAAGGCATGGATGATGGCATGCTTGAATTTTATTTGGATATGGGTAAGAAATATGCAAAAAGGGCAACTGATGATGAAAATTCGTCAGTTGCCTATTATATTGCATCCATTTTTTGGCTGTATAAAGTGCCAGAAACTGAAATGGAGAATGCCTTTAATGCTTTAACGCCATTGATTTTAAGTGAAGGGCTGGTGGTAGACGATGCCAAAAGTAACGCTAAACAGAATGAAATGGAAAGCTGAACTTTGTAAACAAGTTCCTGGTTTAGATAACAATGATAGACCAGCGATTATACATGAAAAAATTCGAGATATTTTTTATGTTGAGTTAGGTATTACCTCGCAAGAAAAATATTTATCAAAACAAGCGAAAATTGATGTTGTGAGAAGAATTAGAGTTCGTTTCGATAAATCTATCACGGAAACAATAAATACGCTTAGAATCGATTCTGTGACCTATAAAATCACTCGTATTTATACAGATATGGATAAACGAGAAATGGAGTTGAGTTTGGCTTATGTCGATTAGTTTTGAAAAATTAAGGGCAACACTAAAAACAGTAGGTGTACCTGTGACACGTGACAAAGCGGAAAAAGGAACAGACTATCCATATATCGTGTATTCCAATGTTAGCAAAGGTAAAAAGATGGCTTCCTCTAAAGTTCATAGGCGATTGCCATATTATCAAATTTCTTTCTTTACAACAGGTACCGAAAAAGATTTGACGGATTTAGAAAATGCGTTGGAAAACGCTGGTATTCCTTATGCTGATTTTGTAGGTATTCAGGGTGATGAAAACGATGATACAGTGACGAATTTTTATACGTATGTGAGGTGTATAGAAGATGGCTAATAATAATGGATTTGCAGATATGGCAGACTATTTGGGAACTCTTGTACAGGTAGATCCTACAAAATTGTCTTTAGAATCATTAACGGATGCAGCCAATTTTTATAGAGAGCAGTTGCTGCCAAAAATACCTAAATCACTATTAAAGAAAAAACATATGGCTGATCAGGTAAAAGTCATTATAGAAGATGACCAAGTGCAAGTTGCGTTTGAAGGGACTGCTTTTTATTGGCGATTCGCTGAAAATGGAACAAAGAATCAAAAAGCCCAGCATTTTGCTAGTGGTACGTTTGAACAAAATAAAGATCAGATTGAAAAAATCATGACACAACAAATATTAGATTTATGGGAAGGATGAGTAATTTGGGAAAACAAGATGTGTATTATTTTGAAGGACTAGATGACATCTTAATTGCAATGATGGCAACGCCTGATGAAGTTGATTCAGCACCAACTTATAGCGAAGTAGTTAGATTACCAATCGCAACAAAGTTAGGTATTAAGGGGAATGGAACAGCTTTAGAAAAATGGGCTTCAAGTAAAATGTTTCGCCGTGTGAGCCGTGAAACAAAACATGAAATTGGATTGGATCACGTGGGAATTCCTATCGAAGTGATGGATGAGCTAAAAGGCTTAATTGCGCAGGCTGGTGTTACTTTTGGAAAAAATACGGCGCGTGAATTTCCTTATTTCGCCTTTGGATTTATTGGAAACATTGAAGATGGGGGGAAGAAAGCAGTTTGGTACCCGAAAACACAATTATCAAATGTCATTGATGAAGAATATACTACTGCAGAAGACGAAACAAAAATTGATGATGTAACTGCTAATTTTGTTTCAGTCGGTTTGAAGAATAACAATGTTATGTATTCAAGCTTTGATTCTAACCGATCAAGTGCAAAATCAGGGGACTTTGAAAAATTCATTGCACAACCTATTTACGATGAAGAACAATGGAAAAAATTAGTAACTCCATCAACACCTGGGGGTGGCGGTGAATAATGGCAAAGTTAGCTGATTATGGGATTGTCGTTTCAGACACACCAACTGTCACAATTAAAGGTCATCAGTTCCCAATCTTGTTAACCATGGAAACCATGGAGCATATTGCGGATATTTATGATGACGACTATTCAAAATTTGAAGAAGATATGAACGCAATGCTAAACAAGAGCGGTGGACGTATCTCTTCAAAAGATTTATCTGCTTCAGATTTAAAGATCATGCGTGCTTTAATTTACGGCATGTTAAAAACTGGCGGATTAGACGAAACACCAGAAACAATTTTTAAATTCTTAGGAATGAATTCTACGGTTGTTGAAGTTTATGGGGCCTGCATGGAGGTATTCACAGAACAGAATTTTCAAGTTGATGATGTAAAAAAATCCAAGAAGCCACAAGATTATCAAACTCCGCAACAAAAGAAAAACAAAAAGAAAAAACACAAACGGAAGTAGGAACGCCTTGGGCTTTTTACTTATACGTCGCCCTTACTCTTTTAGGATGGAGTGAGGGTTTCTTTTTGAAATCAACACCGAACTTGTGGCTTAAGTCATACATACAGTGGTTAACGAGTAATACGGAGTTTGAACCACCTGCAAGTGTGACTATGGATAAAAGTCCTTGGTGGTAGGAAAGGAGCGCTAACGTGTCAAAGAAAGAATCTGATGTTGTCTTAAATTTTAAGACAAACGGAGAAGTCAATTATTCTCGAACAATCAAAGATATCAACAAAGAAATGAACTTAGCGGCTACCGAGTACAAAAACCAGGTATCCGCTATGGATAAAGATGCAACACAAACAGAAAAATTAACGGCAACTAAGAAAAAGCTTGAAAAGCAATTATCTTTAGCCGAACAAAGAACCAAATTATTGCGTGAGGAATACGAAAAATCAGTTAAAGAAACTGGTGAATATTCAGAGCAATCACAAAAGCTTTACAAACGCTTGTTGGAATCAGAAACAGGTGAAAATAAATTACGATCTGCATTAGAAAGTACCAACGAAGCCTTGAAAGAACAAGGTGACTTGTCTGTTAAGACTGCTGAAAAGCTAGCTAAGATAGAAAAAGCTGGGGACAAGATGAAATCTGTCGGTAAGAAGATGACTGTTGGTTTAACAGCGCCAATCATGGGAATTGGTGCTGCTTCTATTGCTGCATTTAAAGAATTAGATGACAGTTTGGACAGTATCACAACTGCCACTGGTGCTACAGGAGAGCAACTAGAATCATTGCAAGACAGCTTCAAAACAGTAGCTGGCCAAATTCCAACAGATATGGAAAATATATCAACTGGGATTGGTGAAGTGAATACACAATTTGGCTTGATGGATAAGCAATTAGAAGACACCACAGGACTAATGCTTAAGTTTTCAGAAATTAATGGATCAGATGTTTCTCAATCAACTATCAATGCGAAAAAATCAATGGACCTTTTTAGGTTGTCTATTGAGGACTTGCCAATGATTTTGGATTCAGTATCTAAAACTAGCCAAGATACTGGAGTAGGGGTAGATCAGTTATTTGATGCAGTGAATAGAGGCGCGCCCCAACTCAAAGCTATGGGACTTGGTTTTTCTGAATCAACTACGTTAATAGGTCAAATGGAAAAAGCTGGGATAGATTCGGCAGGAACGCTTGGGTATTTAGCGAAAGCTAGTGTCGTTTATGCAAAGGATAACAAAACTATGCAGGATGGCTTAAGTGGAACAATTGAATCAATCAAAGGTGCAACAACGGAACAAGAAAAACTTACTATTGCTAGTGAAGTATTCGGAACTAAAGCTGCATCAAAAATGGTAGAAGCAATTGATAGTGGTGCATTATCAATGGATGGTTTAGCAGATTCAGCTAAAAATGCGGCTGGCACCGTGGATCAAACATTTAATGATATTTTGGATCCAATCGACCAAGCGAAAATTGCGCAGAATCAATTTAAAATTGCAATGGGCGAACTTGGCGAGCAAGTGCAAATTGCACTTCTTCCTGCTTTTGAAGCAGCAAGCAATGCGATTCAAAAGGTTTCAACGTGGTTTAGTGGACTGACCGACAATCAAAAGCAAACAATTATTACCATTGCAGGAGTTGTCGCTGCTATTGGGCCAGTCTTGGTGGTTTTAGGAACACTTGCTAGTTCCATTAGTAGCTTGATTCCAGTTATTGCCTTTATTGCTTCGCCTATTGGAATAGTGATTGCTGCACTAGCTGCTTTTGTTGCTGGAATTGTGATTGCTTACAACAAAGTAGGCTGGTTTAGAGATTTTATCAATACGTCCTTTAATGTGATCAAAGATATAGTGGTTGGTGTATTCAAAGTTTTAGCAGATACGACAAAATCTACTTTTGATTTCATCACAGGCTTTATTGGCGGCGCTATGGATGGTGCTGTAAAAATCATTAGTGATTACGTCAACGCGATTACAAGAATTTTTGGCGGTATCATAGATTTCGTTACAGGAGTGTTTACAGGTGATTGGTCAAGAGCGTGGCAAGGTGTTGTTGATATTTTCGGCGGTATTTTTGAAGGAATTGCTGCAGTAGCCAAAGCACCAATAAATGCCATGATAACTCTAATTAATGGTTTTTTAGGTGGTTTAAACAATATCAAAATACCAAAATGGATACCTGGAGTTGGTGGCAAAGGCTTTAGTATTGCAAAAATTCCATATCTTGCTGAAGGCGGTCATATGATCAATGGCCAAGCAATAGTTGGCGAAGCTGGTCCTGAATTATTAACAGCAAAAAATGGCAAGACTACAGTCACACCACTTTCACAAGACGAAAAAGCTCGTGGGATTGGCGGTGCTTTGGATCAAGGCAAAACAATCGAACAACATGTTTATTTTGGCCAAGTGGATGCAAATAATCCAAGCGAGTTAGATCGGATGAATCGCAAACTATATAAAGCAAGTGCGCAAGCTTTCTATGACTTAGGGGGTGTACCAACATGATTTTTATGAATCGTGATGAACCTAATTTCATTTGGAAAGGTTTGAATGCGGTTCGTGATATGGGATGTATCATCGAAAATGAACTACCAGACATTTTACCAAACAAGCGATATGATACGTATTCCATAGTTGGTAGAAGTGGTGAATTTAATGAAACATTCAACGACTATGAACCTTTTGATTATGAAATTGAAGATGTAACTATTCCTTATGAGAACTTAAAAGAAGTCAAGCGTTGGTTAACTGGTAAAAGCAAGCTTATCACTCATAATGACGAGGACAAATATTTAGATGCTATTTGTGCAATAAGCAAGCCAATCTCATTCAAAAATGAATGGGGTGTTTTTTATACCTTTAACATTGAATTTAGATGTCAACCGTTCAAGAGAAAAGTCAATGAACAACCTGTACTAATTAAAACGAAAGCAGTTGAAATCACTGATCATGGCGATGAAACAGCATTTCCTTATATCGAGATTGATTCAAAAGGCGGCGATATTACGCTAAGTATTGGCAGTAATTCACTAACGATTTTACGTACACAAACAGGAATCGTCACTATTGATAACGAAAAAGGAAAAGTAATACAAGAAGGGCTACCATTGTTTACTCGTGGTAGTTGGATAAAAACGAATCCTGGTCAAAACACATTAAACATATCAGGAAATTTCACAGAAGCTAAGTTTTGGAATAGGAGCGCGTATTTATGACACAAAATTTTATTTATGCATATACGGCTATTCCTGAAAATTTAAATGATAACGGAATGGCTTTGCCAGATTGGCAAGATTTACCAGAAATTAATCGTGTGCTAAATGGTGCGTATCGATTCTATGGTAACTATGCAAGAGATGGCCAATATCGATCATACTTAAAAAAGGGAAACTTTTTAAAGGCACAAGTTGAAGATGGGTCATATCAATATTTTGAGATTTACAATATTAAAAAAAATCTGCAATCAGTTTCAGTGACGGCGAGACACATTGGTTTTATGGCAAATAAGAATTTCATTATTGATTCATTCACTGCTAATGGAAATGGCACGCAAATCATGAACAATTTAAAGGCTGCATTAACGTTTAAGCAACGGTTTAATTATTTGTCGAATGTCGGTACTACACATCAGTTTACGGCGAAACAAGTTGCCCCAATCGATGCAATCATTGGTTCTAACAATGGTAATCAAAATTTAACAGGTGTTACTGGTGGGGAATTAGAGATGGATAACTTTAATTTGAAACTAGTTAAACAAATTGGATCGGATAATGGTTTTAGAATTGATTTTGGTGTTAATTTGGAAGCTATAGATGAGGACTACGACGATGAATCAATTATAAACAGTCTCTTTCTTATCGGTGGCGTGCCAGACAATGACTATGACCAAGATAAAGAACCAATCACTCATGGCTTTTTAGAAATTGCTGGTGTAAACGATAGTAACCGAAGAATCGGGAAACGCGAAAACTCGGAATGCAAAACAATTGATGAGCTTAAAGAGTGGGGCCGGTCATTATTTGATAAAGACCGCATTCATGAACCAAAAGTAACACATACTATTAGCATGGTAGCATTAGAACACACCTTGGAGTATGAAGATATTTACCAAAAGCTTTCTTCTTTGCATTTCGGCGATGTAGCGCATGTCAGAGCAAAGGAAGTTGATATTGAAGTAACAGAACGTATGGTTGAATATACTTGGTTCCCAACTTTAGGCAAATTCAAAGATATTGTTTTGGGAAATGATTTATCACTCTACACCTCAACTGCAAATAATCAAACCCAAGAATTGAAACGGAAAATCGACAATAGAACGGAAACATTAGTACAAAATGTTTTAAATGCAACGGCATGGATTACTGGAAACAGTGGTGGACATGTCGTTTTTCGTCCAGAAAAAGCGCCGTCTGAAATTCTTATCATGGATACAAATAAAGTTGCAACTGCAAAACGTGTGTGGCGTTGGAATTTAAACGGTTTAGGTTATTCCGACAATGGCGTTAATGGGCCTTTTGGAATTGCTATGACATCTAAAGGTGAAATAGTGGCTAACTTTATTAAAGTAGGGATTATTGATGTTAATGTTTTACAAACAAGTTTCAATAAAGCAACTGGAGATGTGCTTAAACTAGTATCTGGTGCTTTGCAAATTTGGAATGAAAAGACAAAAATCATGGAATTGACCAAAAAAGGTATGGAATTTTGGAATGGTTCTAGTCATATTGGCACAATTGGTACAAAAGGAAATCCGTTTCCAGGTCTAGTAGATAAAAACGGAAATCCTGTGATTTCCGATGGCAACTCACTGTTATTAGTCGCTGATAATCCTCAGAAAATTATTGGGTTGTCCAATCAAAAAGGAGCTGGCCATATAATCACGGGTCTTACTCAGTTATTTGTTGGTAATAACTTTAACTTCTTTGGTCCAGAAGGAAGTAAAGCAACTATTACAGTTGATAGACTGATTGTCGGCGGAAAGGAAGTCATCCCTGGCGATGGATCAGGTGGTAACGATGGTGACGTTCCACCAGAACTAACAACCGAAAAAGAGAAAAATGCTTGGGCGGTTTGGCAGTTCTTGAAATCTAAAGGATACAGTGAACAAGCAGCCGCTGGAATATTAGGTAACATGGATCAAGAATCTGGAATTATGCCCGATATTGACGAAGGCGGCGCAGGTCCTGGATACGGGTTAGTTCAATGGACATCACCAATTGCTGGTGAAAGCGGCCGTGCTTATGTGCAACGTTTGCTAGGTCAAGCTGGAATCAGTGGAGACTATCGAAATATTACCACACAGTTGAAGTTACTTGATTGGCATATGCATAATGGCCAATACATTCCATCGGCAGCTTATCCATATTCTGTTGCACAATTTAAAGCATTAACAGATATAGGTACCGCTACTATGGCATTCGAGGCAAACTTTGAACGCCCAGCGGTCACACATCCAGAACGAATTCCGATGGCCCAATATTGGTATGAGTTGCTACACAATTTAAAACCAGGGACTAACAAGTGGGTTAATCCTGTACGTTCTAGCTACACTATCACTCAAGAATGGGATGAGATTGGCTGGGGAACAAATGTGATTCATGGTGGTATTGATATTGCATCGATGCCTGCTGGAAGTATGCCACCTGTTTACGTAGCACGTAGTGGCACAGTAGAAACCGTTACTTATGACGGAACAGGGGGAAATTATGTAGTAATTAAGCACGATGATGGCTACTGGACCTATTATGGTCACTTAGATTCTGTTGATTTGTCAGTAGGAGACAAAGTAACAACTAATTCACGTGTGGGAATCATGGGAGCAACTGGATTAGCTTCTGGCGTTCACCTTCACTTTGAAGTATGGAAAGGTGGACAGTGGCAGAGAATAAATCCGCGTGATGTTATTAATTTTTAGAAAGGAGCAAATAAATGGTTAAATGGCAAGCAACGTTAAGTACAACCGAACCTTACAACTATGTCGGTATTATTAATGTGCGTCAAGGGAATAAGAACACAGAAGTCTTAGAAGTAACTATTACAGAAAATTCTTTGCTGTCAGATTTAACAGACGGTAAAGTTTTTTTTGAATCGCATATTGATAATAAATTTCCTATTCAACGACCAACAAAAATCATAGATGCTAAAAAAGGGATTATTCAGTATACGTTTGATGAATATTCTATGCAGTCGTTACACAGACAAGAAGCTTATTTTAGTATTTATAAAGGCGACGATTTAATCGGCACAACGCAGAATTTTTCTTATTTTGTAATAAATGCTGCTTCTAAAACAGAGGGCGAAATGGGCTCTTATTGGCAGTCCATTGAAGATTTAATCGCAGACATGACTGCTTTTATCAACGAAAATAAGGGCGATTTTACTGATTGGATGAATGCTAGAAAAGAAGAGTTCGAAGCGTGGCGCAAAAATCAACAAGATGCATTTGAAGCGTGGCGCCAAAAGAATGAGAAAGATTTTGAAACTTGGTTTACTTCTATTCAAGATATCTTAAAATCTGTAGATCCAGGTGGCGTTCTTTTAAACGAAATTGTATTAGCACGTCTCAGTGAAAAATACGGTGAATTTAATACATTAGATGATCGATTAGAAAACATAGAAGCGATTCTAACTGAAACAGAGCTTAACGAAGAGCTTATAACAATCAAGCACGATTCAAAACAATATCCACATGTCGTTGTTACAACATGGACTAACGGTTTAGGTGTGACTGGTATAGGCACGAAAACAGCCTTTGGCTCCGTTCCAGAAACTATTCCACACACCGTTCAGTATCCAGATTTCAATACTATTACCGTCTTAACATCGAAGAACTATCAGTTAAAAGAACCACGCATTACTAAATCAGCAGACGGCTCTTATTTAATTGCTGGAAATGGTCGAGGAATGCGTATCCGATTATTTAAGGAGGAAAAATAAATGGCACTTTTTACAAGTTTTGAACGCGAGCAAGAGAATGCACAAGACCAATTAAATGAAAATTTTAAGCAAGTATCCACCAAGCAAGAACTAGAATCATTGAAAAATACAATAATCAAAGACTTTCAATCTAAAACTTTGGGTGTGCTATGGCAAGGAAATCGCTGGATGGTTGGAAGTCACGTTGTTACTCCTTCAAAGAAACTATCTGATTGCGCCAGTGGCTGGATTTTGCTTTGGCAGCCTTTCAAGGATGGAACAGTCGACAATTCAGGTCTCAACTACACAATAATTCCAAAGCAACATGTAACAATTGCATCAGGATCAGGCGTTGTTTGCCCAATCAAAGCATACAATGGCACAGATAAAACCGGAAAATATGTTTATATTACAGACAACGATATTAAAGGCAACGACTTGAATGGTGTGTCACCACGCGACGAACTATCATTAACCGCTGTTTTGGAATATTAGGAGGAATTAATTTGAAAATTTGGATTGATAATAACGTGGGGTTTTTAACAGGTTATGATCTTGTTGAACAGCCTGGAAAAATTGAGTTAGAAGTAAAAAAAGAACCAATAGATTTTATGAACTGGCGTTATGATGGGGCACAATTAATTTACGATCCTGACAATGTCCCAGAACCTGACCCAACACCACCAACGGAATTGGAACTTTTACAAAAACAGAATGCTGAACTAATGAAGCAAGTTTCTCAGCAAAATCAAGTTATTCAACAAACTCAAAGAATGACTGGTGAATTGATGAAACAAGTCGCTGAATTTATGAAAGGAGCGGAATAAGATGAAAACGAATGTTTTTCCAGGTTTCGATAATATTAAACAGTTGTATGATTGGAATTGTTATACAAAACAGGATTTAGTTGATTACGTGAATATGAATTGTTTAACCGAAGAAGAATACACAAAAATTTGTGGGGAACCGTTTAGCGAAAGCTAGACGGTTTTATTGTAAGTAGAAAGTAGGTGCAGGATGAACTTAACACTAGAACAATGGTTAGCGCTGATTACATTTTTAGGCGGAATTATCTTCGCATTAATGAAATTCTATCATGTCTTTTCTCAATTAGAAGATAGCATGAAAGAACTAAAACAGGCTGTTGACCGATTAAATAACCATGAAGTGCGTATTAGTCGATTGGAAGAACAAAATAAAACCCTCTTTCGAGGAATTGGAGGAAATAAAAATGATTGATTGGAAATCAAGAATAAAAAACAAACAATTCTGGTTGTCTCTTATTCCTGCAGTTTTGTTACTGATTCAAGTAGTTGCAGTCCCTTTTGGGTATAAATTTCAAATTGATGTGATTAATCAGCAGCTGTTAGATGTTGTCAATGCAGTGTTTGTTGTATTAACTATTTTAGGAATTGTGACAGACCATACAACGCCTGGATTATCAGATAGAAAAGGAGACAAATAAATGAAAAAGAAAATTTTAGTTGGAGCGTTAATCGCTCTATTTTTTATGCCTTTAAATGTCTTTGCTGCTAAAGGCGATCAAGGTGTTGATTGGGCCATTTATCAAGGTGAACAAGGTCGTTTTGGCTATGCGCATGATAAATTCGCTATCGCTCAAATTGGTGGCTACAACGCTAGTGGTATTTACGAGCAGTATACTTATAAAACGCAAGTAGCAAGTGCCATTGCTCAAGGAAAACGAGCGCACACTTATATTTGGTACGATACGTTCGGTAGCATGGACATTGCCAAAACGACAATGGATTATTTCTTGCCACGCATCCAAACGCCTAAAAATTCCATTGTTGCATTAGATTTTGAACATGGAGCTAGTCCTGATGTAAACGCCAATACGGAAACAATCCTATATGGCATGCGCCGAATTAAACAAGCAGGGTACACGCCAATGTATTATTCATACAAACCTTTTACATTGCAATATGTAGATTATCAGCGAATTATTAAAGAATTCCCTAACTCTTTATGGATTGCTGCATATCCTAGTTATGAGGTGACACCAAGTCCGTTATATAACTATTTTCCAAGTATGGATGGTATTGCAATTTGGCAATTTACCGCAACTTATATTACAGACGGGTTAGATGGTAACGTAGACTTAACAGGTATTACTGATAATGGCTACACAGATACAGATAAGCCAGAGACGGATACTCCAGCAACAGAAGCCGGTGAAGAGACTGAAAAAACACCAAACTCTTATGTAAAAGCTGGTGATACGGTCAAAGTGAAATTTAATGTTGATGCTTGGGCAACTGGTGAGGCTATTCCAGATTGGGTAAAAGGAAACAGCTACAAAGTGCAAGAAGTAACTGGAAGCAGAGTATTGTTAGAAGGTATCTTGTCATGGATTAGTAAAGGCGATATTGAACTATTACCAGATGCAACAGTTGTCCCTGATAAGCAACCAGAGGCAACCCATGTGGTACAATACGGTGAAACGTTATCCAGCATTGCTTATCAATATGGAACAGACTATCAAACGTTGGCGGCATTAAATAGATTGGCTAATCCAAATCTTATTTATCCTAGTCAAGTTTTGAAAGTCAATGGATCAGCAGTAAGCAACGTTTACACGATTCAATACGGTGACACATTATCAAGCATTGCAGTTAAGCTTGGCACGACTTATCAAGAGTTAGCACAACAAAACGGTTTAGATAATCCTAACGTGATTTATCCAGGACAAACGTTGAACTATTGATAGTTTTAATATAAAATAAGGATACACTTATTAAATTTCTCTTGAGTCGCCTTTCTAAGGTGGCTCTTTTTTTGTTTAAGCACGATATACAGTGTGTCGTTTGATTTTATCTTTACAAAAACACAATATATTGTATTTTAGTCTGAGATGATGTATAATCTTTGTTTAATATTTTTGTTGACGATTTGTTTTTCAAATGGTATATTGTGATTAATAGAACCCCGCACACCTCTTAACAATGTGTCCCAAGCGGGGACGTTTTTTTAAGGAGAAATATATGCTGTACGATAGACCAGCGAAAAATACAGAGGAACAGTTGCAAATCTTAAAAGATAGAGGTTTACGTGTGGAAAACGACGACTTTGCTGTAAATGCTCTACGTAATATAGGGTATTTCAGATTTAAAGGATATTGTTTAGCGCATTACGAACAAAAAGATGTTTTTAACTCTAACATATCATTCAATGCTATATACAATAGTTACAGATTTGATGAGAGAATAAGGTTAATACTATTTCAAATTATTGAACATGTAGAAGTAGAATTGAAGTCAGTAATCTCTCAAGAGTTTGCCTTAAAAACTGGACCGCTAGGTCATTATGATAATAAAAATTTTAAAGATAAGTACAGACATAAGTCATGGTTAAATAGATTTGAAACTTTAGTAGAGCAATCAGCGAAGCGCAGAGAACTTTACGCAGGACATTACATTAAAAAATACGAAAGTGAATTTCCAGTATGGGTTGCGACAGAAATTTCAGATTTTGGATCTTTATCAAAATTGTATTCTAATATGAATTCTGATATTCAGAAGGATATTGCAAAAAAATATTATAGTGTAGGCTATAAGTATCTAGAAAATTGGATATATCTATTGTCAGTAATGCGAAATATATGCGCTCATAATGGTAGAGTATATGATAGAAATATTCCTATAAATGCTAAATTTCCTAAAAAACATAGAGAATTATCTACTAATAAAGTATTTGCAGCTATTTATATCTGTAGCAAGTTATGTTTAGATCGTGAATATTTCAATATGTTTATGAATAGCCTATCAAGATTAATAGACCTATACGAGACTATTGAGTTGGATAAAATTGGATTTCCTGTAGGCTGGGAAACATATCTTAAATAGAATATATTTGGTTTATAGTGACTCAGGACCATTAGCTCAGTTGGTTAGAGCAAACGGCTCATAACCGTTCGGTCACAGGTTCGAGTCCTGTATGGTCCATAGTAAAACACCTGCCTCTTTTTCTTACGAGAGGTGGGTGTTTTTTGTTATGTGAATATTTTTTTGTTGAAAAATAGAACAAACGTTCGTATAATGTTTCTGATAGGAGAGTGTATCAGATGGTGAGACGAACGAAAAAAGAGTTTAAACCTTACAATGAGTATGTTGACAGGCCATTCGAATTAAAGTGGCCCACAGCTTTTCCGTTGGGGGAGTTAACAGAAGCAATAAAAAATACAGACGAATACCACGCTCGAAATATCGAGCGTTTGCCACAGCAATCCCAACAGCAAATAGAATATTTTTTAGATCGCTCTATTAAGCAAAATAAGGTACTAGAAATTCAGCTGAACTCATTAGATGAATATGATCGTGTAAAACCACATGTTTTTGGTGTTTTCCGTGGGATGGCAGAATTTGACGTCGTGTTGATTGGAGAAAATGAAGTGGATTTTTACGACATAAGACATATTCAGATTCATAATTTCACGAAATGGAGTGAAGAACATATACCTGAAGAAAATCCATTTGAGGAAGAAACAGAACGTTGCGAAACAATAGATGAATTTGTGGACGAATATTTCGATGATGAGTGGATAGAATAATTAAAAATGTAAAAGCTCTACTTCTCAATCATGGTGAGTAGAGCTTTTTTTGTTTATTCAGTATAATTTATATATCTATTCGCTTGCCTTTTTTTATTTTTTGATGTAGATTTTATCTTGTTGTTATAGTCTATTTTGCTAATTTAAATTAAAATGATATTACGCAAACCCTTGTGAGTTCTAGTCTGTCTAAATGTGGTGTTGTAGAAAAAATACACCGTGAAACTAAATAATTTATTTAGATAGAGCCTAGAATCCTTGTTGTGTAAGGGTCTAGGCTTTTTATCTTTTGATTCATTACATGTTCATTTGTAGATGGAATGTAGAGGGAGGATTACCCAAGTTTGGCTGAAGGGGACGGTCTCGAAAACCGTTAGGCGAGTAACATCGTGCAAGGGTTCGAATCCCTTATCCTCCGTACTGAGAAGCAGTTGAGTTATTAGTTGCAAATAAAACGACAGAGACGTACACTTAAAGTAGAAAAATACTTAAGAAGAGGTGTCTATTATGTCAAACTATGAAGAAAAAGAAGCGCAAGCATTAGTAAAAATTGCCGACGTTTTGAACAAATTGGATGCAAGTTTAGAAGAGTTGAGCTCGCTAGATGAGGATACAAAAAAACATAGTATGAAGAAATGGATTGTTGAAAAAAAAGCCATTCATGAGATTAAAAAAATTGCACACGAAGCTGGTAAGTATGACAAGTATGATGAAAAAGAATTAGAAAAAGAAATGGATCTGTTGGAAAAGTTTATGTAAAAAAGCGCTAGCTTTTGTTCAACAGTTATTTAATTTTGAGTCTAGAATTAATCGTTTTGATTTTTTCTAGGCTTATTTTTTATGAAGTAAGCAAATCGTATCGGGAGAGGTATTGAATTAAGAAATAAAGCATGTATTGATTCAGAAAAAAAGTTGTAGTAAAATGTTCGTCACAACTACTTTTCTTCTGATTTCATAGAAGGAAAAGTTGGAATAATGAATTGAGAAGAGTCGATTTTTAGGAGATGATTTTAGGTGACTTTTTATCAATTATTGCAGTTAGATCCATTTATTTTAAAACAAAAAATTCATCAAGCGGATACTAAAAAACAGCGGAGATATTTTTGGCGCGCCTTGTTAATAAGGGATATCTTATTAGTTTCGTTTGCGATTTTATGGGTGTCGACGATTACTTTTTTCTTTGGAAAAGCTGTAGCGCCTTTTTCAATTGTATTATTTTGTTTGCTGTTGAGTATCCGTTTCGTCTCATATGGCTACAGGGAAAAACAGGCCTTGCTTAGTTTAGGAATCGTGTTAACAATTCTAGGTGTTAGTCCATTAATTTCACTGATTTCTGTATCATTTTTACAATTGGGCCTTCATTTTATCTGCTTGCTGGCATTGTTTTTCTTAACTGGTAAAAACCCTAAAATGGGTAATCCTGGCTTGTATACGTTCTCCTACTTATATTTAGTTGGCACGGTTCACTATCAATCGTTTCAGCAATTAGAACAAACTTTCTTTGTATTAGTGTTTGCTTATCTACTTTTAGCTTTTGTTTATCATGTGAAACATAAAAAATTGGATCAAGAGATTACTTTTATACAGATGGTTACAGAAAATGGTTTTTTTAATCAAAGAAATATTTGGTTTGGTTATTACGCTTTAGGCATTAGCTTATTACTTTTTATAGGAACGCACCTTCAGATTGACCGCTTTATGTGGGCAACATTTGCTAGTTCGTCATTATTTTCTGGGTATGATACGTTTAAATTGTCTGAACGAGCAAAAGAACGAATAATAGGGGTCGTTATTGGTTCTCTAGTATCGGCTATCTTGTTATTTTATATACCAACGAACCTACTTGGTATTTTAGGAGGACTTTGTTTAGGCTTATGCACATCTTATAAAAGTAAAACGATTTTTAATTGTGTTGGTGCTATCATGGCAGCTTCTATGATATTTGGGCTAGAAACAAGTCTTTACTTAAGAATTTTGTTAAATATGTTGGGGCTAGCTTACGGTTTGCTTTATCATTTTGTCTTTGTAAAAACTATGTCCTATTGCAATCGCAAGGAGTGGCTGAAATTGTCTGAATAAAAGGAGCCTAACATTCTTTCTTGAAAGAATGTTAGGCTCCTTAGACATTTTTGTGTATATTCCATATATGCTATTAATCAATGACCAACTGCTATATCAAATGTCGCAATTTTTGCTGAGCCAGTAGGTACAAGGTCTAGTTCCACTTCGTCAAAACTATTGCCATCAACTGGTATCCCAAAGTAAATTGTAGATGTTCCAGTTCTACCTTGAGAAACATAATCTTGACCATTTTGCTGATTAAATGATTGTAAAGCTTTTCCATCCTTAGAATATGCTTGGAAATAATTAGAGTGGGGTAAAAAGGGTTCTTCCATAGCAATATTGGTATAATCAAAAGTCACTGCCATCATTTTGCTAGTATCATAATCTTCTAGATTAATCATATAATCTGGAAATGCAGATTGATTAGTAGAAACTTTCGTAAGTTTAATTTTTCCAACTTTTTTAGAATTTGAATATAGATCAACGTCTTCATTTAAACCATATTTTTTTTCTTCCTTTTTTTGTTTGGAATCTACTTTGGATTCCTGGCTTTTTTTATTTTCATCAGTATTTCCTGTTTTTAAAGAATCATTTTCTTTTTTTAGACTAGAAATAGTTGTTTCTAGTTTTTGCACTTTAGTAGAATCATTATTAGAACAACCTGCTAAAATACCAAGAGATATTAATGTTATGCTTAACAAATACATTTTTTTCATTTGAAAACTCCTCATTTCTGTTATAATATTTTTGTAAACTAAATCTCGAAATACTTTTTTGAGTCCGTGGTCCCCACATGGACTTTTCTTTTTTTATAGACTATTATCTATTAGTATACCTAAATTTCTATTTAATTCGTAATGACTGACCAGGATAAAAAACAGAAGTTTCAATGCCTGGATTTAATGCTAATAATTCTTCTAAGGTTAAACCATTTCTTTCGGCTAACTGTCGCCCACCTTCACCACTTCGTACCGTATCGTATATAGGTTGGTCTGATTTAGAATTTTGTATTTGTTCACGAGAATCAGAGTTTTGTGGTGGTTGCTGTTCAGATTGTTCAAAAACTTGTTGAGTTTGATTATTTCTTTCAATTAATTGTTCCAACGTAATATTACCTAGATAAGTGTATATTTGTCCATTAACAGTTAAAGTACCATCATTATTTTTCGTTACTGTTCGGGGCGTATTATTCAAAAGAAACGTCATTATTTGATTACCATTCTCATCCACAGAAAAACTTACATTTTGAAGAGGAACATTCGATTGAGTTATGCTAGTGAGTGTTCCGTCAGCATTTATAAAAAATAAGTTATCACTTTGAGGAATACCCCAACCGCCTATAAAATCAGCTAAGCTAACTTGTGGTAGCGGTTCTTTAGTAGTAGATGAAGAGGTAGATTGGTTTGTTTCAGATGAGACGTTTTGATAATTAGAGCTGGTTTCTTCCGTTTTATCTTTTTGAGTAGAAGAATCAATACTTTTCTTTGTGTAAGGTTTCAAAACTAGTTTTGTTTGGTTATCAGAATTGTTTGTCTTAGTAGGAGTGAAAAGTAGATCTTGCTTTTCTTTTTTTATCTTGTAAGCTACTTCTTTTCCTTCATTTTCCCAACGAATTTGATTGTTTTTTAGATGGTATTTGACTTTGTATTCTATTTTATTTGCAATTTGTTTACCTAATTCTTCGCCTGCTTTTTCCAACTCATTTTTTGCAGTTGATGTGTGTTCATCTGTATTGATTTTGAAAGTAGCGGTATCTTCGCTGAATGATACAATCATTACTACTTCATCAACGTTGGAGTTTACGGCCCACTCGTTTGCCATCAGCTCTTTTGTGGTCACTTTATTTCTGCAAGAAGTAAGGGTCAGTAAGGATAAAAAAACAATCAACCCCAGCAAACTTTTTTTCATTTTTAACTCAATCCTCTTTTCTATTTTACTATTTTTTTGTATCTTCGAATCTCTCTCAATCCCAGCCAACCACTCGCTGATAACAAGTACCAAAACGGCATAAACTGGATTAGATAGCGAGAGCGGCCGCCTTCAAAGAGCAATAAATACAGAATAGCTCCAATGAAAGCTAATTTTAAAATCGCGTAGTTATTTTTTGAATCTTTTAGAGGGATACTGAACAATAGACCTAGTAATGTGAGTAAATAGAAAAAATGCATATAAATTCGTAGATAGTTACTTTTTTGATTTTGCGGATAATACAGTGACCGCAAGTGTTCTTGCCAACGATTTTTAGAAGGTGTTTCTGGGATTAAATCACCGCCATCCCAACCCCAGTCAAAATCACCATTGGCAGTATTATGACGATTTTTTTGAGCCAGAAAACGAAGATAACCGAAGAATCCTTTATTTTTTAAACGGTCTTGAATCATTTTTATGGTATAAGCTTTTTTGGCTTCTTGTGTAGGCAACTGATTTACTGCTTGTGTATCTGCATCATTGTAACCGCCAGTTCCCGTCAAACCCATCATTACAAAAAGTGTCCAAGGTTTGGCTTGTTCTTTATCGATTTCCGTAATCGTTTGTTTTTCCACGAAAAATTGAAAACTATAATATGCGCTGGCGAAACCAGTCAGTAAAAAGAGAGCAACCACGGTTAATTTTACGATAGACTGTTTGTTCCGATTTACTAAAAGAAGTTGCAGCACTTTGATACAACTAAATGCAATAAAAAAGATAATAGACGAAGGTTTCATTAAAAAACACCAAGCTAGGCCAATCCCAATAAACAGTAATAAACAATATTTTACGAAGGGAGGGGAAACTTGGTCAAAAAGGCTATATGCAAAAAAGACTAGGTTGATGAACAATAAGACGGCCGTATCTGTATAAGGCGTGAGTAACCATGGAGACAATCCGAAAGAAAGAAAAAATAAACTGTAAGCAACGAAGGCCGTTAATGGATTAAAGACACGCTTAGAGGCATGATAAAAGAGAAATAAACTGCTATTAATAAACAAGCAATTAACCACTTGCCAACTAAACCAAGTATTGCTCCAGCTCCCTGTTACATCAATGAAACGCAAAAATTTATTCAGGTAATACATCATGAAAAAGAAAAATTCGTTATTGGGGTTTAAAGAAAGTACGATTTTTGAATAATCCCTATTTTCAGTGGTAATACTATGAAAGTTGTCAAAAACATCCCAACCAATCGGCACAGTAATCTGCGTCAGGAGTAAAAGTTGCAGTAAAAATAAACTGATCAAACTACCAATAATAACCACACGATCATGGGCTTTTATTAAGTGCCAGAGCGCTTGAATCTTAGTGTAAAGAATTTTTTTGTTTTTATAAATAATCAACAATAGAATAATTAATAGAGGAAGTAAAACAAGCAAGTGCTTAGGCTTTTCCCAAAGAATTTTTACCAGCGAATAGGGAGAGTTAATTGCGCCGTAAAAGACAAATAAAATAAAAAAAGTAAAAATATAATTTTCTAGATTCAGAATCCGTTTAAAAGTAGCCATATTTTCTCCTTCCATTTTTTTAGCTAGACTAGTTCTTATTTTATCATAAAGATTTTAAAATAAGAAAAAAGCCCTTCTTTTAAAAGAAAGGCTTAAAACTTTTCCTTACTTCACTTCTTTGTAACGGAAGAAGAAGCGTAAGACGCTATTTTGGCTAGTTGTTGTTAGTTTATCTGTCGGTAAGACTGTTAGTAAGAAGAAAAACAGACTAATCACAAGAGTGAAAAATAAGAAGACGGGACTGCCACCTGTTATCACAGTATCTGTTTGAACATCATATTTCAGTGTTGACATAACAGAGAAAACTTGTGTATAGCTACAGGCAATAGAAAGTAGATATAAAACAAGCACGCCCCAACCTGTCATCCCAGCATCACGATAACGACGTACACACATTGCCCACGTTGGTAATAATAAAGCTAACCATAAAACAAGTGCAAAAAGCATCAACGGTAATAAGTTTCCAAAATCATAGGTTTCAAAATATTCAGCTGCTAAAATTGCTGACACGGCTTTGCCGACAATGGCAATATAAAAAATAAGTGCTAAAATGCTTAATACCAATGTCATCCACCAATAACCAGCACGTGTGGTCCGACCTTTAAAATCAACATATCCACGAAAATAATCTTTAAAAGCTTGTCCAAATGTTACTTTACCTTTTTCCTCAATTTTAACCATAAAAACACCCCTTTGTATTTAATAAAATGATTATAACGGAAAGTAATAAAATAGGAAAATGCGAATTCGCATATTTTGTGATTTTTTTGATAAATCATATAAAGAGCAGGTTTTATCAAAAAACGGTAAAATAAGAGAAGATATTTTATAATGGAGGAATCATGAATGAAAATCAGTATTAGACATCGCTACATAGCAAAAATTCCAGCATTAGAAGTGACAACAGAAGAGCAAAAAAACGAAGCATTACCTTTAATTGTTTACTATCATGGTTGGCAATCAGCTAAAGAATTATCTTTAACACAAGCAAGAAAATTAGCACACGAGGGGTTTCGGGTCATTTTACCAGATGCCATGAACCATGGAGAAAGAAAAACAGGACCTATTTCCACGATTCCTTCGATTACATTTTGGAGTAGCATTCAATATAATTTAATTGAATTTCCAGTAATTATCCATCATTTTCATAAATTAGGGTTGATTAAAGAAAATTGGATTGGCGTAGGTGGTGTATCCATGGGCGGTATTACTACTAGCGCTCTTATGACCCAACATCCTGAGATTCAAGCTGCTGCTTGCTTAATGGGAACACCCTATCCGGCGCGCTATATTCAGCGAGTGATTCAACGGGCGAAAGAATTTGCTATTTTTGTACCTAAAGACTTGCCACTGTTGCTAAGTTGGGTGCATCAATACGATTTATCACAAACGCCAGAAAGACTACAAGAACGACCGATGCTGTTTTGGCATGGAACGGAAGATGAAAAAATTCCCTATGAAGACATGGCTGATTTTGAACAATTAGTGTCTGGGAAAACGTATGCGAGAAATACGCAATTTATAACGGAAATCGGTGAGCGGCATTTAGTGAAAGGAGAAACAATGGATTTGGTTGTTGACTTTTTTAAAGAAGCGTCAAAAACGTTAGAAAAATAACGGGATTTTTCAAAGAGAAAAGGGGAATCAGCTTGTTTTTTAAGAACACTTTCTATAAACTTAACAGAAAAGGGGTTGAAGGTGTACATGGAGAAAAACAAGTTGAGAAAAGTGGGCTTAACTGCCCTGGAATGGCTAAAACAACATCCAGAAATTAAACAACATAAAGAATCAAGTCTCTATGAACAGTTGTTTGCTAGTCAGCAATGGCAACAAGCACAAACGATCGGAATGATTCGGTCGTTACCGCTAGAATTATCAACACAGCCAATTTTCGAACGGGCCATGCAAGAGAGCAAGCAAGTGGCGGTGCCGCGAACATTTAAAGGAGGCAAAATGCACTTTTATCAAGTCTTTCCAGAGACGGTTTATGATACCAGTGCATTTGGCGTGGAAGAACCTCCGTTAACAGCGGCAGAAATAACAGCTACAGCGATTGATTTATTGATTGTGCCAGGGATTGTTTTCAATCGTGCTGGCTATCGAATAGGCTTCGGCGGTGGTTTTTATGATCGTTATTTGGAACATTTTTCGGGCCATTCATGTAGTTTAGTTTTTAGTGAACAACTCCATGAGCAATGGCAACCAGAAGCGTTTGATCAGCCAATCGAACAATTATTTATACAATAGGAGGAATGGAATGAATTATCAAACAGAAATGAAATTGAAACGGCTAAAAAATCAGCCGTTCATTACGTATGCCCTTTTAGGTATTTCAATCATTGTTTTCCTTGGATTGGAATTAACTGGAGGATCAGAAAATATTTTAAACTTAGTTAATTGGGGAGCAATGGTTCGTCCACTGGTAGCTCAAAATCATGAATACTGGCGGTTTATCACGCCAATGTTTCTTCACATTGGGTTTATGCATATTATTTTGAATATGGTTACTCTTTATTATATCGGCGCACAGGTTGAGGCAATTTATGGGCATTGGCGCTATTTGGGAATTTATTTATTGAGTGGGATTGCTGGAAATATCGCCAGTTTTGCCTTTGGGACACCCAACAGTGTCTCAGCGGGTGCTAGTACAGCGCTTTTTGGTTTGTTTGGCGCATTTGTTATTTTAGGACGCCATTTTAGAGACAATCCAGCGATTATGTATATGGTGCAACGCTATTCAATGTTTATTGTGATTAATTTGTTATTTAACTTGTTTAGTAGCTCTGTAGATATGATGGGTCATGTTGGCGGTCTAATCGGTGGACTATTAGTCGCGACGGCTTTTGCTGTTCCAAATCGTGAAGAAGCATTTAATAAGCACGAGCAAATTATGGCCACGTTAATTTTTATTTTTCTTGTCGTAATTTGTCTGTTATTGGGTTTTAAAAAATACGGTTTACCTGTATAATAAGGAAGTGTTTTCGTATGGAAACGTTATATGATGTACAACAACTTTTTAAACAGTTTGGGATGTATATTTATGTCGGTGCACGGATTTATGATATTGAGTTAATGATGATTGAATTAAAAAAATTGTATGAAGGTCAATTGGTAGACCGAGATACGTATTTACAGGCCCGGCATATTTTGCAAAGAGAGCATCGAATAGAAGAATCTAGAGGGAAGCAGAAAGGAATCGACTAAATGGATAAGAAGATTATTGGGATTGATTTAGGTGGAACGACCATCAAATTTGCTATTTTAACAACCGATGGCGTTGTTCAACAAAAATGGAGTATTGAAACGAATATTTTAGAAGATGGCAAGCATATTGTGCCATCAATTATTGAAAGTATTCGTCACCGTATAGATCTTTATAATATGAAAAAAGAAGATTTTGTGGGAATTGGTATGGGAACACCAGGAAGTGTCGACATTGAAAAAGGAACTGTTGTAGGTGCCTATAATTTAAACTGGACGACTGTACAGCCTGTCAAAGAACAAATCGAATCTGCTTTAGGAATTCCGTTTGCCTTAGATAATGATGCCAATGTTGCCGCTTTAGGTGAGCGTTGGAAGGGCGCGGGGGAAAACAATCCCGACGTGATTTTTATTACTTTAGGAACAGGTGTCGGCGGAGGCATTGTTGCAGCGGGAGAATTGCTCCACGGTGTTGCTGGCTGCGCTGGTGAAGTTGGGCATGTGACGGTTGATCCTAACGGCTTTGCCTGTACCTGTGGGAAACGTGGCTGTTTAGAAACTGTTTCTAGTGCCACTGGTGTCGTTCGTGTTGCACGTCATTTATCAGAAGAGTTTGCAGGTGACTCTGAACTGAAACAAGCGATTGATGATGGACAAGATGTTTCGAGTAAAGATGTTTTTGAATTTGCTGAAAAAGGCGATCATTTTGCTTTAATGGTTGTGGATCGTGTTTGTTTCTATTTAGGCTTAGCCACAGGAAACTTAGGTAACACGTTAAATCCAGATAGCGTGGTTATCGGTGGAGGTGTTTCTGCAGCAGGAGAATTTTTACGTAGTCGTGTCGAAAAATATTTCCAAGAATTTACCTTCCCGCAAGTTCGAAATAGTACAAAAATCAAATTAGCAGAGCTAGGTAATGAGGCCGGCGTCATTGGTGCCGCTTCACTAGCATTACAATTTTCAAAAGAGAAATAGAGAGGGCTTTTTAGAATGAGTATTTTATGGGTAATCAATGGCATTTTGCTAGTTATTGTACTAGCGATGGTATTCAATGAATTATATTTGAAAATTATGGTGAAACGTTCAGCAAAAATGCTGACGGAAGAAGAATTTAAAGAAACAATGCGTAAAGCACAAGTGATTGATGTTCGTGAGAAAGATACATTTGATGCTGGGCATATTTTAGGGGCGCGCAGCATGCCATACAGCATGTTAAAAACAACAATTGGTTCTCTTCGTAAGGATCAACCTGTTTATCTTTATGATCAGAAGAAAGCTTTAAGTATCCGAGCAGCTAATTTATTACGCAAAAATGGCTATACTGATATTTATATTTTAAAAGGCGGCTATGATGGCTGGACTGGGAAAGTGAAAAAGAGAAATAGTTAATAACAAAAAGAGTTGGTCTTCATTGAGACCAACTCTTTTTGTATAGGAAAGCTTAATAGAGATGTTGCTTTTTGTCAGTCCTCACTTTTTGAGCTACAATAAAGAGAAGAGGTGAAGGCAGATGATTCAAATCAAGCGAGCATATGAAGCACCGACAGAGCAAGATGGCTACCGTGTTTTAGTTGACCGTATTTGGCCACGAGGAAAATCCAAGGAATCTGAAAAGTTAGATGAATGGCTCAAAGAAGTGGCCCCAAGTACAGAGCTACGGAAATGGTTTAATCATGAAGCAAATAAATATCCCGAGTTTAAACAAAAATACCAAGAAGAATTGAAACATGAGCCAACTGCCACAGCGTTTAAGCAGTTACAGACGATTGTAAAAAATCAGCCAGTAGTCACGCTGGTCTATGGGGCGAAAGATACAGTGCATAATCAAGCGGTTGTCTTAAAAGAATTATTAGAAAAATAGAGTAGGTGATTGGATGAAAATTGCAATTGTAGGTGCTGGACCCAGAGGCTTATCAGCTGCAGAACGAGTCATTGAATGGGCTCGTAAAACGGAAATAAATGTTCAGCTCACGTTGTTTGATCCATACGGTCCAGGTGGGAAAATTTGGCGAGCAGAGCAACCTAATTATTTATTAATGAACACCGTGATTAGTCAAGTCACTTTATTTACAGATGAATCTTTTAGTGGCGAAGGACCAATTGTCAAGGGCCCCACTCTCTATGAATGGACCCAAACAGAAGCTGCGCAGTACATTCAACAGCAACAACCCTATAATTATCTTGAGTTGTTGAAAGAATGTCATCGCCTTGGACCGAATGATCACTGCTCGAGGGCTTTTTATGGCATGTACCAAAAATGGTTTTATACGTATTTAGCCACGAGGTGTAACGAACAAACATCGCTGACGTTTTTTAAAGAGCCAGTAACTGCTGTGCGGGCAGGAGAGGATAACTATTATGTGTATACTCAATCCATTGAGTTTACGGCAGACAAAGTAATTTTAGCTTTGGGTCACCAAGAAAATGAATTAACGACTGTTGAACAAGAGCTTGCGGACTACGCCAAGGAGCATCGTTTGTTTTATTCTTCTCCTAAAAATGCGGCGGATGCTTTATTGGCACTTGCCAATATACCTGCAAAACAACCCGTTGTGTTAAAAGGCTTAGGTTTGGCATTTTTTGACTATTTATCTGCCTTGACGATTGGCCGCGGGGGTGTTTTTTCTCGTCAAAATGGCCGCTTACGTTATGAACCTTCTGGAAGAGAGCCTATTATTATTGCTGGTTCTGGTCGCGGTTTTCCTTCTCATCCTCGAGGGAATAATCAAAAAGGCTACGGGGAAACCTATCAGCCTGTTTTTTTAACCGAAACGTATTTAGCTGAATGTCGTAAAAAAGGACAGGTTACAGGCGCAGAGTTTTTTGGGTATTTAAAAAAAGAAGTGGAATATGTGTATTACACTTGCTTAATCGAAGAAAAATATCCGCATCTTTCTAAAGAGGCCTTTCAACAGCTGTTTATTCAAACCAAGGGAGCGCCGGAAAGCCTAGCCCACTTTGAAAAACAAGATTGGTTTGATTGGCAAGCGTTAGAACATCCTGAAACAAAGAAAACTACTCATGAAAGTTTTCGTTCGTTTTTACTAGAGTATTTAAAATGGGATATTCAAGAAGCAGAGAAAGGCAATCTTAGCGGTCCTTTGACCACTGCTTTAGACAGTTTAAAAGATTTAAGAGATCAGATTCGCTTTGTTTTGGATGAAGGATTATTAACGAATGACGAGAGTCAAAAGTGGTTGTGGTATTGGTTTACCCCGTTGAATACCTTTTTGTCAGTGGGACCTTCTGTTGAAAGAACAGAAGAGCTACAGGCGTTAGTTGAACTGGGATTAGTCACGATTCTGGGGCCAGAAATGCGTGTCGAAATGAAAGCGGGTCAATTTATTACTTATGCTAATTTGTTTCCGGAAAATCGGTATAATAGTCACTTTTTAATTGAAGCGCGCATTCCCAAAGTCAATAATGAAAAAAGTTTGAATCCTTTAACGAGGCAGTTGTTAGCCGATAAGCTAGCTACGCTCCATCAACTGGCATTAGCCGATGGTCAAATAGTCAAAACAGGTGCACTCTTGATTGTGCCTGCCACGAATCAAGTCATGACAAAAGATGGACAGGTGGCGACAGGCCTTTTTAGTTGTGGTATTCCAACAGAAGGTATTCATTGGTTAACAGCCGCTGCAGCTCGTCCTGGTGTGGATCCTTGGAATATGCGCGATATGGATCGGATTGCTGCCACTATTTTTAATAGTTAAGAAAAATAGTCAGCTCCTTTGGTAAAAAAGAAAGCATAACAAGTGGTCATCCATCAAAGCGATGGATGACCACTTGTTATGCTTAAGAGAATCAACAGAGCCAGAAGCGCTTCTGTTGATTTCTTGGCGTTAGATTTTTTATCTCAACGTCACAGCTATTTTTTAACGTGCAATACGCTTACGCATCGCTTTTTTACGGTTTTCTTCAATCATATCTTCTTTTTCTTCAATTGGATCAATGACTGTTTTTTTAATAGTTGTAGCCACACCGGCTAAAGCAGCAACTGTGATAGCAGTACCGACTAACATACCTGATACAAATTTTTTCATCGTTCATTCCTTCTTTCAAATTGTATTTGTTTCTATTATGACGGAAAAAAGCAAAAAAATCCAATAGTTACAATGATTTTTCATAAACTCTACGACTAATTTAGAGATTTGTTAAAATTTACCAAGTCTTTTCTGTATTTTTATAGGAAAAATGAATAAGGAGAAATGGCCAAATTAAATCCTGTTTACAAAATGAAATAATTCAGAAGTAGACCTTATTTAATGGTACAATAGAAAAAGAAATTAGGGAGTAAAAGGAGCGTATTTATGTCTATTTTAGTATTAGGTGGCGCAGGCTACATTGGCTCACATGCCGTCGATCAATTAATTTCAAAAGGATATGCCGTTATTGTTGTTGATAATTTATTAACGGGACATCGTTCAGCAGTTCATGAACAAGCGACTTTCTATGAAGGCGATATTCGT
>OFLW01000117.1_pt1 | contig 35631 bp, 35 predicted proteins | sample 1541061 | NCBI WGS metagenome assembly OFLW01 (sample SAMEA4413045, study PRJEB24355) | metagenome | biome: human; feature: gut; material: faeces | place: United Kingdom | collected 2010
AACAAAGTGAAAACCAGCGCCTTGAGACGCTGGTTGGTATCACTCGGGCTTATAGCCCGTGATCAAACCACCCGTTTTACGGGTGGTTATGATTTGATTAAAATTTTCAAACTAGTCAAAATATTTTTATATGATTAATAAAAAATGGAGAAAAAATTTTTATATGATAAAATAAATTTATAGAAAGATACAAATTAGATTTTCTTTTAAAACTTATTTTGAAAGCTATTTCTAAAATTTTAAAAATTTTGTGAGATAAAATGAAAAAGAGAGATTATAATTTAGATTTAATAAAATTTATAGCAATAATTGCAACAATTTCAATCCATGTTTTGTCTGCTGGCTCACGCGCTGATTTATTTTCAAAAACTTGGATATTTTTTGTATTTGCAGGTTCACTTTTTAGATTTTGTGTGCCAGTATTTTGTATGTGTGCAGGCTATCTCTTATATACAAAAGAAAAAATTGACTTTAAAAGTATTTATAAAAAGATTTTTAAATTTTTTGTTTATTTTATTTTGGCAGAGCTAATGTACAGAATGATTTCCTGCTATTATGTAAAGTTTGTTTTTAATGATGCAGTTTCTTTTGAAGCAATAAAAAAAGATATATTAGAAGGAAACTTCAAAGACCACTTGTATTACATATTTATAATAATTTTTATCTATGCCTTTGCGCCAGTCTGCAATAAATTTGTTAAAAATGAAAAGGGAGAGCTAAAATATTTACTTGGTCTCTGGATTTTTGTTTCCTTAACTTTAGTATTTATAATAAATTTATTTAATATTAAAATACTTAGCATTTTTAAATTATATAATCTTTCAGGAGCCTATAATTATGTGTTCTTTGCCTTACTTGGTGCTTATATAAATAAATACAAGGATAAATTTTTAGATAAAAACTTTTTTTATTACTTTTTGGGATTTTTCATATCCTATCTTCTTATAGTTTACTTTACTATATTAAGAAGTGTAGGAAAATTTAACTCATATATTTGGGACAATCCAAATATTTTAATTTTGGGATTATCCTTTACATTATTTGCAATGTGTATGAAGATTAAAATTAAAAATAATTTTATAAAAAAATTTTTAGAAGTGCTTTCAAAAAATATTTTTGGTATTTATATTTTTCATGTAATTTTTACTGATTATATAAATATTTTTAAATTGGAATATATAAACTTTGATGCATGGGGAAAAATATTTATAATAATTATAGAGATAGGGTTAGTATTTATATTATCCTTTGCTTTAACTTTTATATTAAAGACAATTTATGATAAATTTAAAAAAATATTTCTGAAAATAGGAATTTAAACTAGTAAGGATAAAGAAAAGTATTGTGAAAGTTTAAGCTTAAAAAAGATATTTTAAATAAAGTTGACATAAAAACACTGTCACAAATAATTTGTGGCAGTGTTTTTAGCTATTTTAAAAATTTTTGTAATAAAAAACTGTTGCCATAAAGCAACAGTTTAAAATACTAAATTTAATTAGTCTCTTTTAACAACAACATTTTCTTCGAAAGCTCTGTCATCGAATTTTTCAATTCCAGAAGGTAATTGTACTTCCATAATGTTATTTTTTCTGAAAGCATACATGTCGATTTCTTTGATGTTTTCAGGTAATTTAATTTCAGTAAGGTTGTTCTTGTAGAATGCACTTACGCCAATAAATTCAACTGAATCAGGAATTTCAATTTCACCAATTTGGTTTAGTGAAAAAGCATTGTCGCCAATATATTCTAAGTTTTCAGGCAATTTAACATCAGTTAATTTGTTTCTGTAGAATACATAAGCATCAATTTTTTTAACAGAATCAGGAATTTCTACTTCAGTTAAGTTGTTAACTCCAAAAGCTTCGTATTTAATTTCTTCAACAGTATCAGGAATTACAATTGAGTTAAGTTTTCTTCTGAAGAAACATTGTTCTCCAATAACTCTAATTTTAGTTCCATCTGGTCCTTCACTAGGCACTACCATATCAAATAATTCTTCATTTTTGATTTTGTCTTTGCCCTTTCTTGTCATTCCCTTTAGCACATCGCCATCAAATATAAAATCGTCAAACTCCCAAGGTTTTTCCATAATATGTACGTCCTCCCTCTACATAAAATATTTTCTCACTTACATTATAACATAGTAGAAAGAAATTATAAAGGAAGGTTGTTAAACAGACAAAGGATGAACATTTTTATTAAATAAAAAGAACTTATTTACTAAAAGAATTTTTATAAAAAAATATGTTACTAAATATAAATTATAATTAGTTTAATTGGGTAAAGATATATTAGGAAAAAATTTTTATTTTTAAAGAAAGAATTAATTTGTGAAAATTTAAGAAATTTTTGGGAAAAGGTAGTCATTATTTGACGATAAAATTTTTTATAGTTATATTCTAGTAAAGCGAAATATTGATAAAGAAAAATAGTGTATGCTATTTAAGAGGAGGAAAAATGGATAATAAGAATTTTTTTGAAGATATGATGGAAATGCAAAAAAATATTTTTGAAAATCAAAAAGAAGCTTATAGTAAATTTATGGAATCTTTTAAACTTGGAGATTTTAAACCTTTTGGTACAAATATGTTTGTAAACAACTTTAAAAATCCAATGGAATTTTTCAAGGACTATAAGGAAATTAATGAAAAATTTGAAAATAATTTTAAGGATTTCTTTGCACAAGTTCCTGGTTACAAGGAATCATTAGAAAGCTATAACAAAAATATGGATTTTCTAAATAAGCTTTACCTTGCTTATGGCGATTTTTACAAGGACCTTGATCTTGTTTCTGCACAAAATAAATTAATAGAATTATTTGAATTTTACAGCGATGAATTAGTAGAAATGTCTAAAAAATATTTCTATAAATTAATTCCAGATAGTTATTATAGAGTTTTAGAAAACTTTAATTTAGAAAAATTTATAAGGCCTGTAATTGAAAATTCTAAGAAATCAATTGATTTTTATGAAAATGCTATAAAAAATAGACCTGAATTATTAGTTGCCGATGTAAAAGATTTTTACCAAGGAATTTTGGATAAGATTTTTGAAATGCCAACTCTTGGCATAAGTCCAGAAGATAAGGGAAAATCAAAGAAAGAACTTCAAAATTATCTTGATCTTGAACTTGAACTATTAGATTTTAATTTATTCCTAGAAAAGAAAAATCAAGAAACAGCTTTAAAGGCTCAAAGGGCTTATATCAATGGTCTTGAAAGTGAAGCATCCTTAGAAGATTTTGCTGATTTCTTTAAATTCTATATGAATAACTTTGAAAAAGCTTATAAAGAACTTGTAAATTCTGATGAATATAAGGAAAAAGCTCAAGAAGTTTTAGATATTGTTGAGAAAAATAAAGAATCTTACAAGGAAAGACTTGCAGAAAGATTAAAGGACATTCCAGTTGCAACTCTTAAAGATAAAGAAGAATTCATGGGAGATATTGAAGGTCTTACTAAAGAACTTGATGACGCAAAGAAAGCTAAATCAAGTCTTGAAAGAAAGGTAAATAAGATAAAGAGTGATTCTGAAAAAGAAATTAAGGCTCTTAAAGAAGAAATTGCAAAATTAAAAGAAGAAAATAAGCCTGCAAATGATGAAGCTCTTAAAAAAGAATTTGCTGCTTTAAAGACACAAGTTAATACTAAAGCTAAATAAAACATAAGAATCTTCTCCTAAAAAGGTCTGTAGGTTTTCCTACAGGCTTTTTTTTATGCCCTAAAATATTTTGCCAAGCTTTTGAATTGTAAGGATAAAAATTTCGCCTACCAATAATTTATTGATAAACGATAAATAATTATTGCAAAACATTAAATAAAGTGATATACTTTTGGCAAAAGGAGGTTATTATGAAATCTTTACGAGTAAAATTTATTGGAGCACTTCTTCTAATTGCTATTTTTATTTTAGGGGGAACTTTTTATGGCCTTCTTAAAATGGCAAGCTTTATGGCAAAAATGTATCCAATGTTTATGAATATGAAGTATCCCATGCTATTTTTGTGTCAGGGAATAATTTTAGCCTTGGTCCTTGCTCTTCTATTTGGACTTTTTGCCCTTAAAAAATATGGGGAAGACAAGATTTTTGAAAGAGGAATGTTATTTGACCTTCAAGTCATTGCCCTTTCCTTTATAGGAATTTTTTTCCTCTCAATTCTTTCCATAATTTACACAAATTTTAACCTAGATGGATCAATTACAAATTTAATTTTTCTGGCAGTGGCAATTATTTCCATGTTAATCGCACAAATTTTTCTTCTACTAGGAGATTTGATAAAAGAGGGAATGGCATTAAAAGAAGAAAATGACTTAACGATTTGAGGTGGACCATGGGAAAAATAATTGTTGATTTAGATGTGGAACTGGCAAAAAATAAAATGTCTCTTACAGAATTATCAGAGAAAGTTGGCATAACTATTGCAAATCTTTCTATTTTAAAGACAAATAAGGCAAAAGCCATAAGATTTTCTACTCTTTCAGAAATTTGTAGAGTTTTAAATTGTGATGTAGGCGATATTTTAAGGTATGAAGGTGATGAAGATGACTGATAAAAAATTTAAAAGACTTTTAATTATTATGTCTATAATTTTTCTTGTAGCTATTCCTCTTTTATACTTGCTTTCAGATACTAGAGATCAGTCTGTAAAGGAAGTGGAAAATGAATTTAATATAAGCCTTCCTAAAAGCGTAAAAAGAATTAGAGAGCTATATAAGGAGCCAGACTTTCATGGAGATGGGGAAGCTGCAATTTTATTTTCTGTAGACAAGGATGATATAAGAGATATAAAAAATAGTCTTAAAGCTTATAATGTTGAAAGTGATGAAAATAAACTTTCTCAAATTGAAACTTGCCTTTTAAAAGTAAGAGAAAGAGGCTTTGACACTTCTATTGATTTGAAGGGTGAAGTTTACTTTAAGGCAACATCTGACAATGCCTTTCATAATATGTATGGCAACTTCATTGCCCTCATAATAGACGAGGAAAAGGGCGAAATCTTGTTCTTGCAGTGGGACACTTAATAAATTATGAACTTTAATTAATAATGTTTTCCTAATTTTCAAAAGAGATTATAAAAGTAAAAATACATATTAAGAGAAAAAGCTCTTTTTATGTATTTTTTCTTTTGATAAATATATTACTTTATTTTTTTAAAAAGAATTTGTGAAAATAATTCTTTATTTAAAACAAGGGAAAATAGATAGAATAAAGAAAATCTACTAAATTTTACGAAATAAAAAAATTTTATAGTTTAAACACGTTAGCAAGATAAAATATTAAGCTGAAAAAAATTTTAACTTACGATTAGAAAAAAGATTAGTCCAAAAATCTTAAATTTGTATTTTTTAATAAAAATTTTTATTACAAAAAGCTTTTAAAAATGAAAACCTTTTGATATAATTAAAGCATAAAAAATATAGAGAGGTGATATTTATGACAATTGAAATGGACATGATCCAAACAATTGGTCTAGCAGTAATACTATTGCTAATTGGTAGGTACATAAGAAGTAAGGTTTATTTCTTCCAAAAGTTCGCTATTCCAGCGCCTGTAATTGGTGGATTCTTATTCGCAATCATTCACTTAGTTTTAAGACTAACAAATACTTGTGCATTTGAATTTGACACTACATTGCAATCATTTTTCATGACAATATTCTTTACTAGTATTGGTTTTGGAGCAAGTATCAAAATACTTAAAATTGGTGGACCTAAGGTAATTAAATTCTTAATCGTTGCCAGTGTACTTTGCGTACTACAAAACATTCTAGCTGTTGCCTTAGCAGGACCTGTAGGAGTAGAACCAGGACTTGCACTAATGACAGGTTCAACACCAATGACTGGTGGACACGGAACAAGTGCTGGTATTGCACCACTTGTTGAAGCAGCTGGTATTACTGGAGCAGAAACTGTAGCATATTCAGCAGCTACTTTCGGATTAGTAATGGGTTCCTTAATGGGTGGACCATTAGCTAACAAAATTATTCTTAAAAACAATCTTGTTGAAAAGAAAAAATTAGAAAAAGACATAGAAGTTGACGAATCCATCTTAAAAGAAGAAAACAAAATTTTAGATGGTAGGAAAGTTCAACTTGGTTTCTTCGCAATAATAGTTGCTATGGGAATTGGTGTTTACATTTCAGCGTTCCTAAATGGACAAATTGCTAAGTTTACAGACAAGGCAGCTCTTCCAATTTACATTGGACCAATGATACTAGGTATTCTTTTCAGAGCTATTTCTGATAAGCATGATAACTTCCTTCCAAACGAAGAAATTGCAATTGCTGGAGAACTAGGACTTAACCTATTCTTATCAATGGCTTTAATGACATTGAAATTATGGCAATTAGTTGACCTTGCAGTACCAATGTTAATTCTATTAGCTGCTCAAACAGTATTAATGGCATTATTTGCTTACTTTGTTACATTCAAAATTATGGGTAACAACTATGACGCAGCAGTTATTGCCGGTGGACACTGTGGATTTGGTATGGGTGCAACACCTAATGGTGTAGCTAACATGGAATCTATTTGTGATAAATTCGTTTACTCAAAGATGGCATTCTTTGTTCTTCCAATAGTAGGCGGTATGTTTATCGACTTTACAAATGTATTTATTATCACAGTATTCTTAGGATTCTTTGCTTAATAAAAACTTTAAAGGCACCAGATATGATCTGGTGCTTTTTTATTAAAAAAAATTATATTTATTAGAAATATTGAAATATTAATAAGCAGAAAAAGTATTAGAAAAATATTAAATTATATGAAAAAGATTTTTAGAATTAGCTAAATAAAAAATTTTAGTATTAAAAAACAAAATAAGAAATTTAAAGTTATTAATTTAGAAAGATTTATATTAATTAAGTTATTTAAAAGGAGATTATTAAAATGAAAAAAACCAGTCCAATAGGGGTTTTTGATAGCGGCGTAGGTGGACTTTCTGTATTAAAGGAATTATTAAAAGTATTTCCAGAAGAAAATTTCAAATATATTGGAGATACTTTGAGAATGCCTTATGGCGTTAGAAGTCCTGAAGATGTTAAAAATTCAACTTTTGAGTGTTTAAGTTTTCTTGCAAAAGAAGGAGCTAAGGGAGCAGTTATTGCTTGTAATACAGCAACTTGCTATGGCTTAGAAAATGCACAAGAAAAATTAGATATACCAGTAGTTGGAGTTGTTGAACCAGCTTGCAGTTATGCATCACTAGTTACAAAAAATAATAAGGTTGCCCTTATAGCTACTGAAGGAACTGTAAAATCAAAGGTTTATGATGAAACTATTAAAAAGTTTAACAAGGACATAGTATTAAAGGGAGTGGGAGCTCCACAATTAGTTTTAGATGTTGAAAATGGAAATTTAGAAAATGATATTGTTGAAAAAACAATTAATGGATATTTAGAACAATTGGGAGATTTTGACTACGATACTCTTATATTAGGTTGTACACATTTCCCACTTGCTAGAAAGGCTTTTGAAAGAATTTTTGAAAAGCAAAATAGAGATGTTAAACTTGTAGATCCAGCTAACAGAACAGCCATTGCTTTAAAAGAAATTTTAGAAAAAGATGATTTATTAAATCAAGAAAAAAATCCTAAAATTGACTTTTTCTCAACAAATGATATTGAAAAATTTAAAGCCACTGTTAAAAATGTAATTGACACTGAAAATGAAGAGACTTTTAAAGAAGTTACTCTATAATATTATCAGGTTAAAATAAGCCTATGAAATTGTACAATTTGCTTAAAATTTTAAGCAGAATGTACAATTTTTTTATTTTTAAATTTTATTAAAAAAATTCTCCAGGCTAAATTATTTTTATACGTTTTAAACTATTTATGAGGGGTATTTCTTATATGAAAGCTTTTTATGATGTATTAAATAAAGATAAGGAGTATATTATGACTAAACCAAAAATTAATTTAGATAAAAAATATGGACTATTTATTGGTGGAGAATTTGTTGATAGTGAAAATGGAGAAACTCTTGATACATTTTGTCCTGCTGATGGTGAACTTTTAGCTAGTATTGCTCAAGCATCTGAAAAAGATGTTGATAAAGCTGTTAAAGCTGCTTGGGAAGGCTTTAATGAATATAAGAAAACTAATAAATATGAAAGAGCAAAAATTTTAAATAAAATTGCCGATATAATTGATGAAAATGCAGAACACCTTGCCATGGTAGAAACTCTAGACAATGGTAAGCCAATTAGAGAAACAAGAAATATTGATATTCCTCTAGCATCTGAACATTTTAGATATTTTGCAGGAGCAATTTTGGCAGAAGAAGGAACTGCCAATGCCATTGACGAAAATACTTTATCAATTGTTCTTCGTGAACCTCTTGGAGTTGTTGGTCAAATTATTCCATGGAACTTCCCATTTTTAATGGCAGCCTGGAAATTATCTCCAGCTCTAGCAGCAGGAGATGCTGTTGTAATTAAACCATCTTCAACAACTTCTCTATCACTTCTTGAATTAATGAAGCTTATTAAAGATGTTGTTCCAAAGGGAGTTATAAATGTTGTAACTGGTTCTGGCTCAAAATCTGGAGAATATTTACAACACCACCAAGGTCTATCAAAACTTGCCTTTACTGGATCAACAGAAGTTGGCTATAAAATTGCAAGTGCTGCAGCAGAAAAATTAATTCCTGCTACACTTGAACTAGGCGGAAAGTCAGCAAATATTTTCTTTGATGATTGCGACATGGATCTTGCCCTTGATGGACTTGCTATGGGAATTTTATTTAACCAAGGTCAAGTTTGCTGTGCAGGTTCAAGAGTTTTCGTTCACGAAAATATTTACGATGAATTTGTAGAAAGAGCGATAAAAAAATTTGAAGGCATAAAAGTTGGACTTCCTTGGGAAGAAGACACTCAAGTTGGTGCCCAAGTAAACAAATCACAAACTGAAAAAGTTCTTGGTTATGTTGAAATTGCAAAAAAAGAAGGGGCAAATATTGCTGTTGGTGGAGAAAAGGCTACAAAGAATGGCACAGAAAATGGCTACTTCACAATGCCAACTCTTATTACTAATGTAAATAACGACATGAAAGTTGCAAGAGATGAGATCTTTGGACCAGTTGCTGTTGTAATTAAATTTAAAGATGAAGAAGAAGTTATAAAAATGGCAAATGACTCTGACTATGGTCTTGCTGGTGCTGTTTGGACTAGAGATATAAATAAGGCTATAAGAGTTGCAAGAGGCGTTGAAACTGGAAGAATGTGGGTTAACACTTATAACCAACTTCCTGCAGGAGCACCTTTTGGAGGATATAAAAAATCTGGTATAGGTAGAGAAAATCACAAGATGATGCTTGATGCTTATTCACAAGTTAAAAATATTTTTATAAACACTTCTGAAAAATTATCAGGATTATACTAATACAGATTAAAAAAAGTTATTAAGTACAAAAATAAAGGACTAGTAGTTTTAAACTATTAGTCCTTTTATAATATTTAAAATAATATTTATAAAGCTTTAATTTTAAAAACAAAATTAAATTATATTCCTGCGTCTATTTTCATAGCAATATCTAAGAATTTTTAATGATAAAAGCATTAGAAAGATTTTAATAAAATAAAGGAGAAAATATAATACTTTCATTTAATATCATACAAAAGTACAAAAAGTAAAGAACTTGTGATAAAATAAAATTAACAAATTTAAAAATGCTAAAAATTAAAATAAAAATAGGAGTGATATTATGAGTATAGTAAAACCTTCAACTCTTCCAGGATTTATGGAGCTACTTCCTAAAGATCAAATGCTCTTTAATGAAATGAGAGATATAATTAGAGAAAATTTTGAAAAACATGGTTTCTTGCCAATCGATACGCCAGTTATAGAAAAATCAGAAGTGCTACTCGCAAAGGGCGGCGGAGAAACTGAAAAACAAATTTATAGATTTTCTAAGGGCGACACAGATATGTCTCTTAGATTTGATCTAACAGTTCCCCTAGCAAGATACACTGTAGAGCACATGAATGATTTATCTTTTCCTTTTAAAAGATATCAAATAGGAAAGGTATACAGAGGAGAAAAAGCTCAAAAGGGACGTTTTAGAGAGTTTTATCAATGTGATATTGACACAATTGGCATGGGAGAATTATCTCTTGTAAATGATGCAGAATTTCCAGTTGTAATTTATAACACATTTAAAGATTTAGGCTTTACAGATTTTACAATTCACCTAAATAATAGAAAGATTTTAAAGGGATTTTTCGGATCACTTGGCATAGAAGACTCAATGAATGTTTTGAGAATAGTTGATAAAATTGATAAAATTGGCGAAGAAAATGTCTTGTCTGAACTATCTGAGCTTGGAGTAGAAAAGGATAAGGGCGAAAAGATTTTAGAATTTATAAAAATTAAGGGCAGCACAGATGAAATTATTAAAGCCTTAAATGATCTTAAAATTGAAAATGAAATCTTTTTAGAAGGTTTATCTGAAATCACAGAAGTAGTTGGCTACATGAGAGATTTTGGCATAGACGAAAATTGTTTTGATATTGATTTAAAAATTGCAAGAGGTCTTGATTATTACACAGGAACAGTTTATGAAACAACTCTTGATAATTATCCTAAAATTGGCTCAGTTTGTTCTGGCGGAAGATACGAAGACCTTGCAAGTTATTACACAGACAAAGTTCTTCCAGGAGTAGGAATTTCTATTGGACTTTCAAGACTTTTCTACCAATTAAATGAAGCAAATATTATTTCTAGTGAAGAAAAATCACTTGTTGATTTATTAATTATTCCAATGGACGACTGCTTGCACCAAGGAATAAAACTTTTAAATGAACTAAGAGAAAAGGGCCTTAAAGTTTCTGTATACACTGAATTTGCTAAGTTAAAGAAAAAATTTAAGTACGCAGATCAAACAAAAGTGCCTTATGTAATTGTACTTGGTGAAGAAGAAGTTAAGACTAGAAAATATAGCTTAAAGGATATGAGAAGCGGGGAGCAGGAAGAGGTTACTTTTGACGAATTAGTTGAAAAATTTAGTAAATGAGTGCGACTCATGATTTAAAAGCTCTTTATTCAATCGCTGGCTAAGACTTGAGTTGCTTGCTTGCAAGCTTACTAAGTCTTGCCCATGGATTTTTGCTTGCAAAAATCCATGGGCAACTAAATCACTTCAATGGTGATTCATCAAGATTGTCATTAGCATTAAGTGCGACTCCTTTGAAAAAGCTTCCTATTCGGTCGCTTTTTCGGCAGTCGCTGCATAAGCTTCTTCATCAGTTCAGCCTTCGCATGGCTCGGCTTCACTGTGAAGAACATTCCAATCGCAAATTTTTTGCGATTGTCATTAGCATTAACAAGAAATCGTGCAACTTATGTTGCACTTTTTTTTATTTAAGATTAAAATAGGATAGAAGTTTGAAGAAATGAGATGAGATTTTGAAAAGAGAAGATATTAGAAATATAGCAATTATTGCCCATGTCGATCATGGCAAGACTACACTTGTAGATGCTCTACTTAGACAATCAGGTATTTTTAGAGATAATCAACAAGTAAATGAGAGAGTTATGGACTCTAACGACATTGAAAGAGAAAGAGGTATTACTATTCTTTCTAAAAACACTGCCGTAAATCACAATGGTGTTAAGATCAACATCATTGACACTCCGGGACACGCTGACTTCGGAGGAGAAGTTGAGCGTGTGCTTAAAATGGTTAATGGCGTTGTATTACTTGTTGATGCCTTTGAAGGTCCAATGCCTCAAACAAAATTTGTTTTGAAAAAATCTTTTGAGCTAAACCTTCCAGTTATTGTCTGCATAAATAAGGTAGACAGACCGGAAGCCAGACCTCTTGAAGTTGTAGACGAAGTTCTCGATTTATTTATTGAACTTGGCGCAGATGACGAAATTTTGGAATGTCCTTTTGTCTTTGCATCAGCAAAACAAGGTATAGCTGCCCTTGATTTAGATGATAAGATGGAATCCATGGATCCACTTTTTGAAACTATTATCAAGTACATTCCTGCACCAGAAAATAGAGACGACGAACCTTTTAAACTTTTGATTTCAACAATTGACTACAACGACTATGTTGGAAGAATTGGCATTGGAAAAATTGAACAAGGTATTATTCAAGAAAATGACAAACTTGTAAGAGTTAATAAATTAAAACCTGACTTTAAAGAAAGCATAAAAATTGCACAAATTTATGAATTTGAAGGTCTTAATAGGGTTGAAGTTGACTCATCAAGATCAGGGTCTATTGTTGCAGTTACAGGCATCGAAGACATCAACATTGGAGATACTATTACATCAACTGAAGACACTGAAGGTCTTGAATTTGTTAAAATTTCTGAGCCAACAATTTCCATGAACTTTTCTGTAAATGATTCACCCTTTGCAGGTAGAGTTGGCAAGTTCTTAACATCAAGACAAATCAAAGCAAGACTTAATAGAGAACTACAAACTGATGTTGGATTAAGAGTTGAAGAAACTGACACTACTGATTCTTTTAAGGTGTCTGGTAGAGGAGAACTTCACCTTTCTGTTTTAATCGAAAACATGAGGCGTGAAGGCTACGAATTCCAAGTTTCTAAGCCACAAGTTTTATACAAGTTTGACGAAAATGGCAAGAGACTTGAGCCAACTGAAAGAGTTACAATTGATGTTGACAGTGTTTACGCAGGTTCTGTAATAGAAAAGCTTGGCAGAAGAAAGGGCGAACTTGTTAACATTATTGAGCCTAATGGTGGTTACCAAAGGCTTGAATTTATCATTCCTTCAAGGGGACTTATTGGTTACAGAACTGAATTTATGACTGACACAAAGGGCAGTGGAATTTTAAATTCCATCTTCGAAGCCTATGTGCCATATAAGGGCGAAATCCCAAGAAGAGTTAATGCTTCTATTGTTTCCTTTGACACAGGCGTGGCATCAACTTATGGACTTAACAATGCACAAGAGAGAGGAACTCTTTTTGTTGAACCAGGGGAAGATGTTTACGAAGGTCAAGTTGTAGGTGAATCTCCAAAGGGAGTTGAAATTGAAGTTTCTGTCACTAAGGCAAAGAAGCAAACCAATGTCAGAGCTTCTGGTTCAGACGAAGCTTTGAGACTTTCACCAGTTAAGAAGATGAGCCTTGAAGAAGCCCTTGAATTTATTGAAGATGACGAACTTATAGAAATTACTCCAAATGAATTTAGGCTTAGAAAGAAAATCCTAGATTCACAACAAAGATATAAATCAAAGAAAAATAAATAAAAAAATTTTAACTAGAGGTGCACAATGTTTAATGACTATTTTGGAATGATTAAAAACTTTGCCCAAGTTTATTCCTTCCTATTTATTGCAAATGTATTAATTTCAGCTTTTATAATTTTATTTGACAACAAAAAACCAATATCCACCCTACTTTGGGTAATGGCTATAAATTTTTTGCCAGTAATAGGATTTATACTCTACATTTTTATAGGTCAAGATATTTCGAAATCAAGGATATTTGACGGAAAAAACAGAGCTGATAAAATTTTAAAAAAAGAATCAAAAACACAACTTATTGAAATAAAAAATGACGAATTTGTCTACTCCAACGAGAGAACTAAAGATTATGTTCACATGGTTGAAATGTTTAATAAAGCAGAAGATGAACTACTTTACACAAATAATAAAGTAAAAATTTTCAATGATGGAAAAGACAAATTCAAAGAATTGTTTGAAGATTTAAGAAATGCAAAAAATACAATTTATGTCCAATATTATATTTATAAATCTGATGAATTGTCCACAGAATTTACGAATATTTTAATTGAAAAGGCAAATGAAGGTCTTGATGTATATCTTTTAATAGATGGAATGGGTATTAGGAACATGAAAATAAAAGATAGGAAGAGACTGACAGAGGCTGGAGTAAAATTCGGAGTATTTTTCCCTGGAATAATTGACAAATTAAACACACACATAAATTTTAGAAATCACAGGAAGATTGTAGTTATAGATAAGCGAATTGGCTATGTTGGTGGCTTTAATGTTGGAGATGAATATGTTTCAAAGGGAAAGATGGGATTTTGGAGAGATACTCATCTAAAAATAGAAGGCCCTGCAGTAAATGGTCTTGCTTGGAGATTTTTCTTGGACTTTAAATTTGCTTCAAATGAACACACCAAAGGATTTACAACAGAAATTTTCCCAGAAATAGAAGATGGAATTGACATAAATATTGTCACAAGTGGGCCAGATACAAAGGCAGACTCCATAAGAAATGGCTATGAAAAACTTATAACATCTGCCAGAAAAGAAGTCTATGTTCAAACACCTTACTTCGTTCCAGATGAAGGACTTCTAAAGGCACTAAAGGTTGCAGCCCTATCTGGAGTTGAAGTTCACTTGATGTTTCCAAAGAAGAGAGACCACATCTTTGTTCACTGGGCATCTCTTTCCTTTATGGGAGAATTATTAAAGTGGGGGGCTCATGTTTACCAATATGAAGGCGGCTTTCTCCACACCAAGGTAGTAATATCAGACGACTACCTATCCAGTGTCGGCACAGCAAACTTTGACATAAGGTCTTTTGAACTAAACTTTGAAGTAAATGCCTTTTTATATGACGAAGAAATGAACAAAAAATTAAAGGAAGACTTTAAGGAAGACTTGAAGTCTTGCACAGAGATAACACCAGAAATCTACAACAATAGGTCAAAGTTTACAAAATTTAGAGAATCTATATCAAGACTATTGTCTCCAGTTTTGTAAAATGGAAATAGAAATAAATAGAAAAAAAGTAAAAAAGCTTCGAATAAAAGTAGAAGATGGTATAATAAAGGTGTCGGCACCACTTAGAACAAGTGAAAGAGAAATAAAAAAGCTTGTTGAAAATAATAGAGAGCTAATAGAAGAATTAAGGCTAGCTGATGAAAGTAGAAAGAGATACAAAAATCATCTCTTTGGCAAAAAATTAGAAATAACATCAGAAAAAGAAGTAGAAAAAATTTATAGATCTGAACTGAAAAAAGCTTTAGATGAAATTTTTGAAAAATATGGAAAACTAACAGGCCTTTTTCCAAAATCAGTTGAAATAAGAAAGATGAAGGTAAGATGGGGCACTTGCTATCCCAAAAGTGGCGCCATAAAAATAAATCTTTATCTAGCCGAAAGACCAAGAGAAGAGATCGAGGCAGTGGTCCTACACGAACTAGTGCACTTAAAATATTTTTATCACGACAAAAAATTTAAAGAAGAGTGCAAAAAGTATATGCCAAATTATGAAGAAATTGAAAGAGACTTAAAGAGATAGGTGATGAAATGAAAAAAGCATTAAAAATAATAGGAATAATCGCCCTTGTGATAATCCTCATGAAACTTTTTAATATTTCAATATTTGTTGGAAATCAAAAAATAGATAAAAACCTAATAGTAGAGGGCATAAGAAATTTTAACCTTGGAGATCTCTTTGACAGAGTTTCAAATTTCTTTAGCGAGCTTATAGGTGGAGTAAAAAGAGCAGTAAATAGCTTGTAAATATATAAAAAACTAGCACGCCTGGCGTGCTTTTTTGATGGAGTAAAAAAAATTTATCTTTATGTTATAATAAAAAGCAGGTGAGAAAATGAATTTAACTTTTATTATACTTGGCTGTATAGTGCCAGGACTTATGACTGGGGTTGGTGCAATCCCCATATTTTTTGCAAAAAATGTAAGCCCAAAACTTTTAGATGTACTTCTTGCAGCAGCTGCAGGAGTAATGCTTTCAGCAACTTGCTTTTCCCTTATTATACCAAGTCTTGAAGCAGGACATGGAAGACAGGGAGTTTTAATAACGGGCCTCGGAATTTTTTGCGGCGCACTTATGCTTGACTTAATAGATAGGTATGCTCCCCACGAGCATTTAATTGACAAGAAATATGAAGGAGTAAATGTAAAAAACCTATCTAAAATTTGGCTCTTTGTAATAGCCATAGCAATTCACAATTTTCCAGAGGGACTTGCCACAGGAGTTGGCTTTGGCGGAGACAATATGTCCAATGGACTTTCCGTTGCCTTTGGTATTGCTCTTCAAAATATGCCAGAAGGACTTGCAGTTGCCCTTGCCCTTGTGAGAGAAGGCTACTCACGCAAGAAGGGTTTTGCCATAGCAACATTGACTGGTCTTGTTGAACCCATAGGAGCCTTTTTGGGAGTTTGGCTTGTGTCAATTTTTTCAGCCACATTAGGCTTTATACTTGCCCTTGCAGGAGGAGCCATGCTCTTTGTAATTAGCGACGAAATAATACCAGAAACCCACTCCAATGGCTACGAAAGACCAGCAACTTATGGAGTTATCTTTGGCTTTATCCTAATGATGTTTTTAGATGCTTTAATTTAATTTTTAACTATAAAGGATTTTACAAAATTTAAAAAGAACAAGTAGAACATATTGTAAAATTTAATTTATAATTCTTATTATATTGAAATGTTAATATTAAAGTGATATATTATAAACTATAAAACAAAAAGGATTTGACAAGTTATGAAGAAAAATCTTAGAATCAAGGCAGGCAGGAAGACAAACAACTATAAGTGTATATTCAGGCGAAGGGATAAATTCGTCTTATTTGAATATAATTTTTTATGAGCAAGAAAATTTGGCTATTTAATAGCTTTATTTTCTTGCTCTTTTTGATTTTTTAATAAGAGGAGGTTAAAATGAAAAAAATAATTAAAAAATCATTGGGCTTATCTTTAGCTCTAGTAATGTTATTGGCAGTTTTTGCAAGTACATCAGTATTTGCTCAAGGAGGCATTGAGAAAAAGGTAGAAAGTGACTTACATGCTGAAATTAAGGGTCTTAAAAGTAGACTAACAGGTACAGTAAAATTAGATAATGTTATATCAAATGAGTTACAGTTAATGGATGGAACTACTGACACATATGTAGGAAAACTTACAGAAAGCGTAGAAGCTGGAGATTTATTTGCGGGCGCATATGAAGAATATAGCAAATTAGAAAATGCAAAATTATTTTTTATGTATTGGAAAAATCTTGTGATGTTTGGCAAAGATGAAAATACATTTCCAAATGCGACTTATACTGTTGAATTTCCAAATAATCAAAGTTTAGAAATAACAAATGTAGAAGTTAATGAAAATACAAATACTATTAGTTCTGTAAAAAATGAGATTATTGGTAATAAGGTTAATTTTACTTTTAATTTAGGAAATTGGAATGATTACGGCGGATTTTTTGCTCTTGTAAAACCAGAGTTAGAAGAAGCTGGTCATAAAATTAATATTTCAATTGATTATAAAATTACAATTCCACAGGATGCATCAGAAGAAGATAGAATAATAAAATGTGATGGTGCATGTGATGTTTATTATTTTGGCAAGAAAAAAAATCTAGTATCTAATCCAATTGTATCAATTACATCTCCAGATATTTTATTTGAACTTTCAGAGTAATTAAGAATAGAGGTTTAAAATGAAAAATATTAAAAAATTATGTGCACTCATTATTGCTTTTGCAATAGTGATAACTAGTTTTTCTCCTATTTCTGTATTAGCAGAAGAGAGTGAAGATACATCAGCTTATTTTGGGGTTACCAAAGAAGAAAAATATAAAGTAAACGAACAAACTGGTACAAAATGCAAAGGCAAAGGCGAAAATAAGGTATGTGAACCAATTTATAAGGAAGTAGAGAAAACTAGAGATGTTTTCATTAATAAAATAGATGAAATTATGAATGAAAACTATTGGTCATATCTTAAGAAGGTTCAGGCTAAAAATTTAAACATCGCATATGATGATAATTATAATCAAAGCGAGGAAAAAACTTCATTTAACATAACTATTCCAGAATATGTTTTAAAACCTGATGAAACAGCTATTAAAGATTATCCGCACCATGAATTTGAAGCTTATAGAGGTGTAGGCTGGTACAATTTTGGAATAAATCCAAAATGGACTGGATGTAATATCGCGATTGTTGCATTAATGATGAATGATGACGGAAGTCTTAAATATGGACCTAAAGATGATGAAAATATTTTTGCTGAAGCAATGGAAAGACATTATACAATTCCGACACAAGAAGGCAGAAACCCATATAACTTTACTGAAAAAGATCTTTTAACAAAAGATGAAGTAAAGAATGCTGTTGATTTAAGATTTAAGGCTGATATTAAGAAAAAAGATAGTAAAGATTCAAAAAGAATTGATGAATTAAAAAAGGGTGAAGCTTTTGATTTAGATTGTAAAATCAATGCAGATTGGTTTAAAAGACTATTTAATTTTCAAATATTAGGTATACATCTTGTAGGACAAGGGGATGGATATAGTTATGTAATGCCTAATAGTTATATAAAAAGTGACGCAGGTATTTATTTTGCCCTATATCTTCCTAAGGGTGTAGAAATCGATGATACAAACAAAAAGGTTGAACTTTCAGGTCTAGAAGGTTTTACAGCAACAATTGAAAAGAAGGAAGGAAGCTTAGATAATAAATCTGGTTTTTCTGATTATTTACTGAATAAAAACGATGAAGAACACCCAAATGTACTTCTTGTAAGTGTTCGTAAAAATGAAAAGGGAGTAACGAAAACTGAAAAAGAAATTGTAGAAAAAGTAAAGAATCTTGATACTTCAAATATTAATTTAAAAATAAGTGGATTAAAAGTTTCAGACGATGTGCCTTTAAATAAAAATATAACAATTGTTTCAAGTGTTGGAGGGTTCTATGACTTTGCCTTATCTCCTCAAAAAGATTTTTACGCTTATGGCTTAGACAATCAGGGAATAGAAGAAAATAAGATGCCAGCTGATAGGTTCTATTGGTCTTTTGCTGCTGTACAAGATCCAGCTGGACTAGATGAAGCTGCTCCAAAAGAAAAGTCAAATCTAATTTCTTACACTTTTAAAGTAAAGGCAGGAGAAGTAACTCCTACACCAACTCCAGAACCAGAACCTACACCAGAACCAGAACCAACTCCTATACCTGAACCTGGAGTTACACCATCACTAAAGACTCACGAATATACTCCAACTTATCCTGTATATGCATCTGTTGACAAAAAAGAAGTTGAAACTAAAGAAGTTATTAACACTCACGATCAATATATCTTCGGATATCCAGATGACACTATTAGACCAGATGGTGATATGACAAGAGCTGAAGCAATTGCAGTAGTTGCAAGACTTCAAAAACTTGATTTAAGCGACAAGTCTTCTAAGATTTATAAAGATACTAAGGCAGATATGTGGTACAATGGCGCTATCAACGCTGCATATAGAGAAGGTTATTTATTAGAAAAAGAAGGCGAAAATGTTAGACCTAACGACAAGATTACTAGAGCAGAACTTGCTGAGTTAATCAGTCATATTGACAAGAAAAACAATACAGTTGCTCCATTTGAAGATGTGAAGGGTCACAAATTTGAAGCTGCAATTAACCAAGCTTATGGCAATGAAAGAATTAAGGGTTATCCAGATGGAACTTTCAAACCAGACAACACTATTACAAGGGCAGAAGTTGCCACAATGCTAAATAAGTTGTACGATAGATATCCTGATGAAAAATTTATCGATGCAAATCAAGATGCAGTTCACAATTACAAGGACATGTCTCATAAGGGACATTGGGGTTATTATGAACTCGTTGAAGCTTACCATAGCCACCATTATCTAAGATTATCTGATAATAAGGAAGAGTGGAAAGATATAATCAAATAATATTTTTAATAAGAGCAAGAAGGGACTCACATGAGTCCTTTTTTGTTTGCCTTACAAAAAAATACCTCACAACTTTTTAAGTCATGAGGTATTTTTTATTTTATCCTTGTATTTATATTTATTTCAAAGGAGTTTTCGTCTAAAAATTCTTCCCGCATTTCCACTGCTTCTGTGAAATAAATTTCTGAATCTTCCAAAAAATAAATTGGGTGGATGCCATCTGCGAACTTTAAATCAGCATTTGTCCTCACATCGCCATAGGAGATTATTTCGCCCACTGCGTGATATTTTAAGATTATAGTATCGCCAAGCTTTTTCATGTAGCTTGGCTTTTTGTAGTCTATGGAAATTTCCTTTAACATGGAAATTATTTTTTCTCCTAAATCCACATCCACTGATTTTAATTTTTTCATAAATTCTTCTGTCTTATAACTATTTACATTTATCATGTAAGAGTCAAAGGAAAAAATCATAATACCACCTCAAAATTTTAGTCCTTTAATATCATTCCAATTTTTCTAAATCATCATAGATAAGCTCCGCATCATTGTTGTAGTAAATTTCAATTGATGCCTCTTGCCACTCATTTGCATCCTCAAAGCCTGTTACGATTCCCCGAAATCTCATGTAGCCATAGCCAAAGGACTCATTTATTATTTCAAAATCAAGTTTTAAAAATTCATCAAGAGAAATTTTCTTATAAGTCCCATCTTTATAAAGATTTATTTCAAGACAAATACCAAAGTCCTCATCTATGTCGCGAAGTCCAGCCTCTGTATCAAAGTCAGGGTCAAAGGAATGAATCAGCCCTCCAATAATTTCTCCCAGCTCTTCCTTGCTAAAACTTGTGTCAGTTTTATAGAGGATAAGCCTTGGATTTGTCATCATGTAATCTTTTTGCTCTCCCTCATTTTTTTCAAAATAAAGACCCTGATCAAAATATAAAATTGTCTTGTCAGGTAAATTTTCAATATTTGTAAGATGAAAGTCGTGGAAGGAAAAAACTTGATTTAACAAATTTAATTTTGTTTTCATTTAATGCCCTCACTTGTGGTAGGGGTGGTTATTTATTATTCTAAAGGCTCTATAAATTTGCTCCATTAAAATAACTCGCATGAGTTTGTGGGGGAAGGTCATCTTTGAGAAGCTTAGCTTGTAGTCTGCTCTTTTTAAAACTTCATCTGATAGTCCAAGACTTCCTCCAATTACAAAAGTTATATTTGAGTGACCGTCTATCATGAGGTCATTGATTTTATGAGAAAAGGCGACAGAGTCAAGGCTCTTTCCTTCGATGGCAAGGGCAATGACATAGGCGCCATCTTTTATTTTTGATAAAATCTTCTCGCCTTCAATATTTTTTACCTTCTCCATGTCTTTTTCCGATAAATTCTCGGGGCAGGGTTCGTCCATAATTTCAAAAATGCTTAAATCGGCATAGGATTTAAGCATTTTTTTGTACTCATTTATAGCATCTTTAAAATAATTTTCCTTGATTTTGCCAAGTACAATTAAATTAATATTTATCATTTTAATTTTTTAACTTCTTCAAGAGCCTTGTCAAAATTTACTTCGTCTGTTACTTCAGGAACATATTCAACATAAGCTACCTTTCCATCTCTGTCAACAATTACAACGCCACGAGCAAGAAGTTTAAATTCTTCAATCATGAAGCCATATTTTTCGCCAAATTCTCTGTATCTGTAATCAGAAACTATGTCTGCGTTTTCGATTCCCTTTACTGAACAGAATCTTTCTTGTGCAAAAGGAAGGTCAACTGTTACTGTTACGATTTTTACATCATCAGATAATTTTGTAGCTTCTTCGTTAAAAGTTGTTGCTTGGATAGCACAAACTGGTGTGTCAATTGATGGTGCAACAGAATAAACTACTATTTTGCCCTTTAAGTCAGCTGAATTAAAATCAGATAAATCCCTTTTAACTGCCTTAAATTCAGGAGCCACATCTCCAACTTTGATTTCTTTACCTTCTAAGTTTACTTTATTTCCGCCAAATGTTATATCCATTTCAATTCCTCCTAAAATTATTTTTGTTTTAATTTACACTACATTTATATCCAATTATCATGAATCATAACAAGTATTGAAATAAAATGCCAATTTTACTTAAATATAAGTGAGAAAAATTTTGCAAATTAAAGTAATAAATTAGACTAACTATATGAAGTCAACAATAAAATGAGTAAAAAACAAAAGACAATTAAATAAAAATAAGCATAACAAACAAGACTAAATTAATTAGGAAAGAAAATAATAAAGTTTTAATTATGAGGAATAAATTTAGAAATAGTTTTTAAAAGCTTAAAAATAACTCTAATTAATTTTTTAGCAATATGAATTAAGGCAAGATTATGATGCTTGCTCTCATCTCTTTTCTTTTGCTAATAGTTTTTAAAGCAAGGATCTCTCATAGCTAGAGTTCTAGCTGCAGTAAGTAGAGCTCAGCTTAAATAAGATTAAGCTCTTTTAACCATAGAGACATCTTTAGCAACAAACTTACCAGATTGATGAGTAGCAGGATCTAAACCTGCAAAAGCTTGAAGCTGACTAGGAGTATCAAATTTATTGATGTCACCAATTTCAGCCATTATGATTGAAGTCAAAGTAAAAGATATTCCAGGAATAGATAAGAGGACAGGATCCATATAAATTACAATCTCCTTTATCTTATCTTCTAACTCATCAATCTTAGAAGAATAAAAATTAATAATATCAATAGTTTGAACAAGCTCAAAACTAGTAGCATCAGAATAGTGCCAATAGAATTAATTTAAAGTCGCGACCAATTGATAATTATTATCACAGAATCCAGCGTTTAAGCCATTTATAAAGGGTTATATATAATATATTGGAAGTATATCCAAATAAAAAAGAAAGAGGAAAGTAAAATGAAAAAATTAAAAGGAACAAAAACAGCAAGTAACTTAATAACAGCCTTTGCAGGAGAATCTCAAGCAGTTCAAAGATACACTCTATCTCAAAAAATTGCTGACAAAGAAGGCTACAAGCACATAGCAAAAGTTTTTGAAGAAACAGCTTTAAACGAAAGAGCTCACGCAAACGCACTTTATAAGTACTTAAAAGACGAATTTGAAAATGAAGCTATTGAACTAAACCCTGACTATACAGCCTTTCCAGTAGTTTATAAGGACACAAAACTTGCTCTTAAAGGAGCTATTGATGGTGAAAATGATGAAGCTGAAACTATGTACCCAGAATTTGCAAAAGTTGCAAAAGAAGAAGGCTTTGACGATATAGCAAAATCATTTACAGAAATAGGCGAAGTAGAAGAACACCACAGAGACAGATACAAAACCCTTCTAGACACTCTAGAAGCAGGAGAAATGTTTAAAAAAGATGAAGTAACAATTTGGAAATGCCTAAACTGCGGATATATCTTCGAAGGCGAAGAAGCTCCAAAAGCATGTCCAGCATGTAAACACCCACAAGGCTTCTTTATGGCAGTAGGCCTAGTAAAATAAAACATTAGAAATAAAATATAAAAGTATAGAAACCTGACCTAGCATATAGACCAGGTTTTTTTACTAAATTGTAAACTTAAAAATCTTTAACTATGCTATAGTTTACTAAAGAAAATGAAGGTTAATATGAAGAGACATCTTTAGCAACAAACTTACCAGATTGATGAGTGGCAGAATCTAAACCTGCAAAAGCTTGAAGCTGACTAGGAGTATCAAATTTATTGATGTCACCAATTTAAGCTCACAAGAAAATTGTTTAAGTTAAAACTATAGTGTCCAGTAGCTTCAAATCACACTTTTAAATTTTCAGAAGGATATGGTATAGTAGATAGTAGAAGATTAAACCCCTCTAAATCCTTAGAAAAAGTGAAGTCATCCTTAAAAACTTCAACATCAGAATTAAAGACAAAACAATCATGCTTATCCTTAGCAACATCGATACCAACAAAAACATAAAAATCACATCATTAATAAAAATTGGCTGTGGGATCCACAAAAACTATGTATCCTATCCCTGCTCGAAATAAAAGGTCTAGTCTTATCTAACTCATAAACAAATAAATATAGAACTGTGGTTGGAACCTAAATAAAATAGTCAAAGCTTTAGAGGATGAACCAATCCACAAGCCTATGCTTATCATATAGTAAAAAGAAAAAAGAACACTAATTACTATGTGTTCATTATACAAGGAGGTAGACATGAAAAAAATTTTAAGCTTTTTATTTTTAATTTTTATGGCAGGAATAATTTTTACGGCCTGCACAGGAAAGGATGAAGGTTTTCCAGACAAAAAAATTTATAATGTTAATTGGACAATTGAGGACATTACAAGGCTGGAGGATGGCAAAAAAGTAGATAATGACATGGCAATAAAGTTTGAAAAGAAAAATTTTGTCATGACTGATAGAAATAATGCCATGGATTTTACTGGAACTTATAAATTAAAAAAAGCAGGCGCAGGCTATGAAGTCATAATGAAATTTGACGACTTAAAGGAGCCTGTGACGGGGATATATGGCATGAGAACTTACAAGGATAGAGAGCCTAAGCCTGATTTAGTATTTGACCACTGGGACACAAGGTATTCTTTTATTGGTGAGTATAAGGATAAATAAAAAAGAACTGTTGGATTTATTTTTCCAACAGTTTTTTCATATCTATTAATTTTTCAAAAATTATTTTTCCTTAAAAACTTTTAGCATTATTTTTGTAAAGATGTAGAAGAGTATTAGGACTGCGAAAACTCCAGCTAGCCCCCAAAGCGCAACTTCTACTCCCTGCATAAATACTGTCATATCCATTTTATCACTCCTACATAAACATTGGCACGAGAGCCAAGATCATTGAACCTGCAACTACTGAGCCAAGTTGACCAGCAACATTGGCTGACATGGCTTGCATAAGGATAAAGTTAGTTGGGTCTTCCTTTGCCGCCATCATTTGCACAACTCTACCAGACATAGGGAAAGCTGAGATGCCAGCTGCACCAATCATTGGGTTTACTTTGTTCTTTAAAAATAAATTTAAAAACTTTGCAAAGAGAACGCCGCCTGCTGTGTCAAAGATAAAGGCAACAAGTCCCATGGCAAGAATCATTAGTGTGTTAAGATTTAAAAAGGCATCGGCAGACATTGTCCCACCAATTGTGATTCCAAGTAAAATTGTAACTAGATTTGAAAGTTCATTTTGGGCAGAAATTGAAAGCCTTTCAAGAACTCCGCAGACTCTAATTAAATTTCCAAACATCAAGGCGCCAATAAGGGCAACAGACATTGGTGCGATAATTCCTGCTATAATTGTAATGACAATTGGGAAGAGAATTTCAACTTTTTTTGGCACATGAACAGTGGTGTACTTCATTCTGATTTTTCTTTCCTTTTCAGTTGTGAGAAGTTTTATAACAGGTGGTTGAATAATTGGAACAAGAGACATATATGAATATGCCGCAACAGAAATTGGTCCAAGATAATTTGGTGCAAATTCCTTGGCAACATAAATTGATGTAGGACCATCTGCTGCACCGATTATGCCAATTGAAGCTGCTTCTGGTAGGCTAAACTTGCCTGTTGAAATTGCAAAAAGCATTGTGGCAAAAATTCCAAACTGCGCCGCTGCTCCAAAGAAGAGCATAAAGGGCGATGATATAAGTGGTTTAAAATCAATCATTGCACCAACAGCAATGAAAATTAAAACAGGGAAGAGTTCTGTTGCAATCCCTGCCTTATATAAAATTGTCAAAAAACCTTCTTCGCCAATGGCAGATGATAGTGGAATATTTGAAATAATTGCTCCAAAACCAATTGGAAGAAGAAGTGACGGTTCGTATTCTTTATCAATGGCAAGATAAATTAAAATTCCGCCAATAATAAACATAATTATGTGTTTAACTTCGAGATTTAAAATCCCTGATAATAGTGTTTCCATTTGACCTCCTATATTTTTTACATGACAAGTAATATAACACAAAAAGGGCAAATATTCAATTCTTGTGGAAATTATAAAAGCTCACACTTTTATGTGAGCTATATTTATATTAAATTTATAAAATTTTTATTACATAAGTTTTGATACATTTCTTGCGTAGGCGATTGGGTCTTTTATTTCAAGACCTGCTACAAGTCTTGCACCGTCGTAAAGTAATTCTGTATAAGTTTTAAATTCTTCTGAGTCTTTATCCATTTCTTTTAATTTTTTAACGGCTGCGTGATTTGGATTTATTTCCAAAACTTTATCTGCTTTAAAGCCTTCATTATTTGGCATGTGACTTAAAGTTTTTTCCATTTCGATAGAGATTTCGCCCTTACTTGATAGATAAGCTGCGTCATCTTTTAAGTTTGGATTTTCTTTTATTGATGAAACTTCACCAGTTAAAAGGTCCTTCATCTTCTTTACATAGTCGCCAAGATTTTTTTCGTCTTCTTCTTTTGCATCAGTTTCTGAAATTGATTTAAATTTCTTTTCATCATATTCATCAAGCATTTTTATTACAAATTCGTCTATTGGATCAGTTAAGGCAAGAACTTCAATGTCCTTTTCTATAAAGTGTTTTATTTGTGGAAGGTCCTTTATGCTTTCAAGAGATGTGCCATTGGCATAATAGATAAAGTCTTGGTCTGGTCCCATGTCCTTTCTGTATTCGTTAAATGTCACATTTTCTCTTTTTGTTGTTGAATAAATAAACAAATCTTTTAACTTATCCTTGTCGGCTCCATAATTTTCATAGGCACCAGATTTTAAACTTACACCAAAGTTTTTGAAGAATTCAGCATATTTTTCTCTGTCATTTTTAAGAATTTTTGCAAGCTCATCAAGAATTTTCTTTTCAATATTTTTCTTTATAAGTTGAAGCTCGCGAGTTTTTTGTAGCATTTCACGAGAAATATTTAGGGAAATATCTTCAGAGTCAACTACACCTTTGACGAAGTTCAAATAATCTGGAAGAAGATCTTGGCATTTTTCCATGATTAAAACCCCGTTGGAATAAAGTTCAAGTCCGCCCTTTCTATCAGGACTTAAGAAGTCAAAAGGTCTTCTTGAAGGAATATATAAAATTGCCTTAAAGGAAATCATGCCTTCCACACTTACATGGATGTGGGCAAGGGGATCTTCAAAGCCAAAGTGTCTTTGTCTAAAAAAGTTGTTGTAGTCCTCATCTTTTAATTCATTTTTATTTTTTCTCCACATAGGAACAGAGGAGTTAAGGACATCATCTTCTCTATAGGATTCAAATTTTGGATCATCTTCACTTGAGTCAGCAGCTGGTCTTTTCTTTTCCACTTCCATCTTTATTGGGTAGGAGATGTAGTTGGAGTAGTGGCTTACAAGTTCTCTAATTTCATATTCATCAAGGTACTTGTCATAGTCTTCCTCCTTAGTGTTTTCTTTTAAGTGAAGAGTTATTATACTTCCATGAGCATCTTTTTCTGCATCAGAAATTGTATAGCCATCTGCGCCCTTTGACTTCCAAAGATGAGCGACATCCTCCTTATAAGACCTTGTTAGGACAGTAATTTCATCTGCCACCATAAAGGCAGAATAAAAACCTACGCCAAATTGTCCAATTATTTCGTGACCCTCATTTTTTTCATTTAGATTTTTAAAATCAAGAGAGCCAGATTTTGCAATTGTGCCCAAGTTTTCTACAAGTTCATTTTCAGTCATACCAATGCCATTATCTTCAATGGTAATAGTTCTTTTTTCTTTATCAGGTCTAATTCTTATATAGTAATCTTCGTGATTGAATTTCACCTTATCGTCATTAAGGGCGATGTAGTACATCTTGTCCATGGCATCAGATGCGTTTGAAATTAATTCACGCAAAAATATTTCTTTATTTGTATAAATGGAGTTAATCATTAAATCCATTAATCTTTCGGTTTCAGCATTGTATTTTTTATTTTTCATTTAATCACCTTTATTCAAATAATTTTTTAAATCTTTTATTAGCACTCGATAAGTACATCTGCTAATAATATATATCTTTTCATATAAATAGTCAAACTTTTATAAAAAAATTATTAGATTTATTAAAAATAATTATTTAAAAAAATTAAAAAAATGAGGCAATTGTTTTCAAAGTCTTATTATTGATGTATAATATATTTGGTATTTTAGAAGGGAGGAGAAATGTTTACTGAAGTAGAAAAAGGCAATAGGATAAAAATTATTACAGGACACTTTGGCGGTGGAAAGACTGAATTTGCAATAAATTATGCCCTATACCTAAGAAAGTATTTTGACAAAGTAGCAGCAGTTGATTTAGACATTATAAATACATATTTTAGACTTAGAGAGAAAATGGATTTTTTAAAGGAAAATGGAGTAGAATCCTTTTCATCTAATATGCGTGAAAAAAATGCACTAGACATACCAGCAGTCGATGCGGCAATTTTAAAACCACTAGAAAATAAAGACTACAGAGCTGTATTAGATGTTGGTGGAAATCCAAAGGGATCACTTTCTCTTGGCAGGTATAGAGATATTTTAAAAAGAGAAGGCTATGATCACTACTTTGTCATCAATAGAAATAGACCAGAGACTAAGGATTTCAAGTCTGTTAGAGATTTTATTGGACAAGTGGAAGGTCATTCACAAACTAAGGTGACGGGAATAATTAACACTACTCATTTTTTGAAGGAAACTACAGCAGATGATCTTTTGTATGGCGATGAGCTTGCAAGAGAAGTTTCAGAAAAATTAAATCTGCCCTATGTTTATGCAGTTTGCCTAAGAAGTATTGAAAGTGATGTTAGAGCTTTAAATTTAGCAGCAGAAGTTTTTCCAATAGACTTATATTTTAGAGAAGATTGGATGTTATAGGAGGTAAATAATGGCTAAAGGAAGAGTTGAGTTTGAAAGCGACAGATGTAAGGGATGTGGGTTATGTGTAACTGTATGTCCAAAAGATGTAATTGAAATTGATATGGATACCATTAACAAAAAAGGTTACGCACCTGCTATGGCAAAAAGACCAGAGGATTGCATTGCTTGCCAAAATTGTGCAATTACTTGTCCTGATTCAATTATTACAGTATATAAAATTTCTTAAGGGGTGTTTACATGACAAAAGTACTTATGAAGGGGAACGAAGCAGTTGGTGCAGCAGCTATTGAAGCTGGTTGCAAATATTTTTTCGGTTATCCTATTACTCCTCAATCTGAAATTCCTGAATATTTATCAAGGGAACTTCCAAAGGTTGACGGATGTTTTTTGCAAGCTGAATCTGAAGTTGCAGCTATAAATATGCTTTATGGTGCTGCAGGAGCTGGAGCAAGAGTTATGACTTCATCTTCTTCTCCTGGAGTTTCATTAATGCAAGAAGGCATTTCTTATATGGCAGGGGCAGAACTTCCTTGCGTAATTGTAAATATGATGAGAGGTGGTCCTGGACTTGGATCAATTCAACCTTCTCAAACAGATTATTTCCAATCAACTAGAGGTGGTGGAAATGGTGACTACAGAACTATTACCTTGGCACCATCTTCTGTGCAAGAGCTTGTAAATTTAATTGAACTTGGTTTTGACCTAGCAGACAAGTACAGAAATCCTGTTGTTATTATGAGTGATGGTGTACTTGGACAAATGATGGAACCAGTTGAATTTGGCATGCAAGAAAAAATGATTCTTCCTGAAAAAACTTGGGCAACAAGAGGCAAGGGAAAAAATCATGGCGAAAGAAATATTATAAATTCAATTTATCTTTCTGCTGATGAACTTGAAGAACACAACAAGCACTTAATTGAAAAATATAGACAAGTTACAGAAAATGAAATTAGAGTAGAAGTTGATGGAATTGAAGATGCTGATTTAGTTATCAGTGCCTATGGAACTACTGCTAGAATTGCAAAGAGTGCAATTGAACATTTAAGAAAAGAAGGTCACAAGGTTGGTCTTATCCGTCCAATAACTTGTTGGCCATATCCTTATGAAGCCTTCAAGGGCATAAATCCAAATTGCAAAGATATTTTAGTTTGCGAAATGAACCAAGGTCAAATGACTGACGATGTAAAGATTGCAGTTGAAGGAAGACAAAAGGTTCACTTCTTTGGAAGACAAGGCGGCGTAATTCCAAATGTGGAAGAAATTAAAGAAGCTGCTCTTAAAGTTTTAGGAGGTCTCAAATAATGGAAAAAACTAATGAACAAGTTTTATATAAATATTCAGAAGGTTTGACTAGAAATGAAACTCACTATTGCCCGGGATGTACTCATGGTGTAATCCACAAATTAGTGGCAGAATCTTTAGTTGAACTAGGAGTTTTAGACGAAGCAATAGGAGTTGCACCAGTTGGTTGTGCAGTTCTTGCTTACAAATATTTTAACTGCGACATGCACGAAGCTGCTCACGGTAGAGCACCTGCCGTTGCAACAGGAATTAAAAGAGTTCATCCTGATAATTTAGTATTTACTTATCAAGGCGATGGAGACTTGGCTTCTATTGGTACTGCAGAAATTGTTCAAGCAGCTCACAGAGGAGAAAATATTTCAACAATTTTTGTCAACAATGCAATTTATGGCATGACTGGTGGACAAATGGCACCAACAACCTTAGTTGGTCAAGTTACAACAACTTCTCCTTACGGAAGAGACGAAGCTTGGTGTGGTAAGCCAATTAAAGTTTCTGAAATGCTTGCTACTATTGACGGAGCAAAATTTGTTGAAAGAGTTTCTGTTGACACGCCAGCAAATATTAGAAAGGCAAAGAAAGCAATTAAAGAATGTTTCAAATATCAACTTGAAGGCAAGGGCTTTGGAATTGTAGAAGTTTTATCATCTTGCCCAACAAATTGGGGACTTCCTCCTGCTGATGCACTTGCATGGCTTAGAGATAATATGATTCCATACTATCCACTTGGTAATTTTAGGAGGGGTGAATGATGGCTACTAGAGATATTATTGCTGCTGGCTTTGGCGGACAAGGTATTATGGCAATGGGTCAACTTATAACTTATTCAGGAATGCTTGAAAACAAATTTGTTTCCTGGCTTCCAAGTTATGGTCCAGAAATGCGTGGAGGTTCTGCAAACTGCTCAGTTGTAGTTTCTAATGAACCTGTTGGTTCTCCAGTAATTTCACAAGCAACAGATGTAGTAGTTATGAACGAGCCATCTCTTGAAAAATTTGAATCCCATGTTGCACCTGGTGGAAATTTATTTATAAATTCATCTCTCGTTAAAAAAGCACCAACAAGAGATGACATAAATGTATTTTCTATTCCAGTAAATGACTTGGCAAATGAACTTGGAAATGCAAAAGTTGCAAATATGGTAATGCTTGGAGCCTTTTTAGAGGTTACAAATACTGTAAAAGTTGAATCAGTAATAAAAGCCTTTACAAAAGTTTATGGAGATTCTAAGAAAAAACTTCTTCCAATAAATGAAAGAGCAATCGCCACTGGACAAGAAGCAATTAAGGGAGCAGGCTGCGTTGGTGGAATTTGTCAAATCCTTCCAGAAAAAACAAATTCTAAGGTTAAGAGTCACTATTCAAGACAAACTGCAGCAAATGTTGAATTAAGTGGAAGTGACCTTGAAAATATTGAATACCTAAAGACAATTAAAAAATATTCAGAAGAAGATGACCAAAAGATTTTTGAAAACGAAATGTCAATAGTTGAAGAAGCACTTTTCATTGAAGGTGAATCTATAAAATTCTGCGACAAGGCTGCTGAAATGTTAAAGGGCGACGATGCAGGAGAAATTTTCGCATCACTTTCACATCAATCAGAAGAACACATCTCTTACTTAAAGGGACTTAAAGAAACATTAAAATCTAAGGACGAAACTTCTCTTGCCGATAAGATTAAGGCAAAACTTACTAAGAGAGAAGATTACGATTGGGGCAAGGTTGACCCAGAAAAGGCAAGACTTGCACTAAATGTATTTGCCATTGCTAAAGACATTAAAAATTCTTCCATTGCTTTTTATGCTAAGGCTAAAGAAAAATCTGAAGATGCCAATGCAAAGAAACTTTATGATGAACTTGAATATTGGGAAAACTTCCAATTGGGACAAGTTGCTGGTCAGTACGAAATTTATAAGGAAGAATGGTGGGCTGACCAAATGTTCTCAAAAATGTAATAAAATTTTTAAGAGGCACCTTAGGTGCTTCTTTTTTTGTAATTTTTTAGGGGATTTTTGTGAGTTAGAAAATTTTTTGGTCAAAAAAAATTAATTGTGAAGATGAAAATTATTTTTGAGAGAGATATTTTTATTTTTAAAAAATTTATCCATAGTAAAAAATAGACTCTGAAAAATTTTATGAAATTTAATATACAAGAAATAAGATAAAAAAGCCACAAAGAAATCTCTGTGGCTAAAAATCTATTTTATTAAATTATTGTGGAATATATTTTTTATTATCCTTGCCTAACTTATGTTGTGCCATAGTTGATACAACGGTGTAAATTAAAATTGATGCCAAGTTTGCAGTTACAGAGTCGTGATCAAATCTTGGAGAAACTTCGCAAATGTCAAAGCTCATTGGTTTTCCAGTTGAAAAGACATGTTTTAAAAGTAAAATTACTTTTTCTGGGTCAACTCCAAGAGGTTGTGGAGCAGAGACACCTGGTGCAAAACTTGATGTAAAGCAGTCCATGCAAATTGTAATGTATAGGTGATCTTTTTCTGCAATGTACTCGTCAAGATTTTGGGCAATGTCAAATAAATTGCCATTGATAAGATCTTTTCCCAATACATATTTAACGCCCAAGTCATCAGCTGTTCTAAAAAGTGCAAGAGTGTTGGAATGTTTTTGGATTCCCATTACATAGTAGGCATATTCAGTTCCCTTTTCACGAGTGTAGTCTGCAATTTGCCTAAACATTGTGCCACTTGTTCCAGTTCCCTTTTCATAAGGACGAAGGTCAAAGTGAGCATCGAAGTTTAAAATGCCAAGCATTTTGTCATCCTTGTCGTCAAGGTAAGTGGAGAGACCCTTGTAGTGGCCAAAGGCAGTTTCGTGACCGCCACCTAAAACTAGGGGAAATAAATTTAATTCTAGAACTCTTTTTACAGCCTTTGCTAGTTCGTCTTGGCTGGCTTCAAGAGTTGTGTACTTACTTGTAACATTTCCGCAGTCGAAAATTTTAAGGTCCTTAGAAAATTGACATGGAAGCTTTGCAAGTTCCTTTCTTATGGCAGCAGGACCTGCAGCCGCACCAAATCTTCCCTTGTTAAGTTCAATGCCTTGGTCGGATTCAAAACCTAGTATGCCAAAGCCAAGTTTTCCGTCAAAGGGAGCTAAGCTTTCGTCATTTAAATCAAGGGGCATCACCCATTGATGCCATCTAAAGGATTCGTAATCATTTTCGTCGTCAATTCTACCTGACCATATTCCCATTTCTTGTGGACTGTAATAATTTATCATTTTACACCTCAGTTTACTTTATTTTTTGGAGTTTTTCCATTTTTAAAATCAATTAAATTGTCCTTTGCATTTTCGCCCATTTCTAGCCTTGCTTCAAAAGTTGCATTGCCAAGGTGAGGAGCGAGAATTACATTAGAAAGATCCAAGAGTTTTTCATTAACTTTTGGCTCAAATTCGTAGACATCAAGAGCAGCGCCTGCAATTTCCTTTTCAATAAGTGCATTGGCAAGAGCTTCTTCGTCAACAACTGGACCTCTTGACGCATTAATTAATATAGCAGATTTTTTCATCATTTCAAGTTCTTTTTTTGAAATCATGTGGTGAAGTTCTGGCACAAAGGCAGTGTGTAGACTTAAGAAGTCAGAATTTTTTATTACATCGTCCTTGTCTTTATATTCTATGCCAAATTCCTTTTCGAAATCTTCTTTTCTTGTGCGTGAATAATAAATTACCTTCATTTCAAAAGCCTTGGCTCTCTTTGCAAGGTTCTTTCCTATATTTCCAAGACCAATTATGCCAAGAGTCTTGCCCTTTAATTGACTTCCGAGATAAAAAGTTGGTCTCCAGCCATAAAAGCCACCTTCTCTTGTAACCTTATCGCCAGATACAATTTTTCTTGCAGCAGCAAGCATAAGACCAAAGGCAAGTTCAGCAGTGGAGACAGCAGAGGCAGGAGCAGGTGCATTAGTAACAACAATTCCCTTTTCTCTTGCGTAAGATATGTCGATGTTGTCAAAGCCTGCGCCGTAGTTTGCAATTATTTTTAAGTCACTTCCTGCATCAATTACATCCTTGTCGATTTTATCAGATAGAGGACACAAAAGGGCATCTTGACCCTTAATTTTTTCAATAATTTCTTCTTTTTTAAGTGGTACATTAGAGTCGTGGTAAGTTATCTCAAAATTTTCCTTTAATTCGTCGTAAATTTTTTCTGGAATATTACTTGTAATCAATAATTTCATAAAATCACCTCAAATTTATTCTATAATCATTCTATCACTTAATAAAAATTACTTAAAGTTTAGAAGTTTTTAAATTCCTTTAAAAAACTTAAAATCTCCTATATAATGGATAGGTTAAGAGGTGATTAAGTGGAAAATAGTGAAAATAAATTGGGGACTATGTCAATCCCAAAACTTTTATTTCAAGTATCCTTTCCCATTGTAGTTTCCATGTTTATACAGTCCATGTATAACTTGGTGGACTCCTATTATATAGGAAAGATTAATGAAGAGGCCTTCACAGCAATATCCATTGCCTTTCCAATTCAAAATATAATGATAGGAATTGCAGTGGGAACTGGCGTTGGTATGAACTCACTGATATCCAGGTACTTGGGAGAAAAGAATTATGAAAAATCAAATAGGACAGCCGAGACTGGTCTAGCCCTTGCCATAATTTATGGAATAATTTTATTAATTTTATCGAGATTTTTGCCAAGACCCTTCTTGTCAGCTCAAACAACTAATGAGAATATAATTGCCTATGGAATAGATTACCTTCAAATTGTTATGGGATTATCCATAGGAGTTTTTACACAGATTTTTCTCGAGAGGACCTTGCAGTCCACAGGTAGGTCAATTTTTACCATGCTGACACAACTTATTGGAGCAGTATTAAATATTATTCTTGACCCAATATTTATTTTTGGATATTTTGGTCTTCCTGCCATGGGAGTTAAGGGAGCGGCAATTGCAACTGTAACGGGACAAATTATTGGTGCCCTCTGCGGTTGCTTCTTTGAATATAAATTTAATAAAGAGATAACTATAAAGAAACCAGTTTTAGATTTAGACATAGTAAAGGGAATTTATGTAGTTGGAGTTCCTTCCATGATTACAATTACAATTCAGTCCTTTACAATTTATGTCTTAAATAAAATGTTATCTGAAATTTCAACTTCTGCCATAGCAGCCCTTGGCGCTTACTTTAAAGTTCAATCCTTTGTTTTTATGCCAATCTTTGGGGTAAATAACGGACTTGTGCCAATAGTCGCCTATAATTATGGAGCAAAGAATAAAGATAGAATAATAAAAACCATAAAACTTGCCTTTATCACAGTAACTTTTATGATGATATTTGTATCGGCTATAATTATGATTTTTCCAAGAGAATTACTTGGCATATTCTCTGCCAGCGGTAAGATGCTTGAAATAGGAATACCAATGCTTAGAATTTGTGCCCTATCCTATGTTTTTGCAGGCATATCAATTGTTGGCACAGCAGTTTTCCAAGCCTTTGGCAATGGAATTTTGGCACTATTTGATTCTATTTTAAGACAAATTATTGTGCTTCTACCCGTTGCCTATATTGCTATAAAATTTTTCACAGTAAATGAAATATGGTGGGGCTATGTAATTGCAGAATTTGCATCCACACTTTTTGTAATTTATTTAATGAATACCTTTGTTAGAAAAAAATTAGAGCTTATTTAAGCCTTAAAAGTAGCCTAAATGTTGAAAAAAATTTGAATTTGATGTATTATGAATTTAATTTAAAATATCCTAGGAGGAATAGCATGGCTAAAGCAAAATTTGAAAGAAATAAACCACACGTAAACATTGGAACAATTGGTCACGTTGACCACGGTAAGAC
>OFLW01000118.1_pt1 | contig 35449 bp, 35 predicted proteins | sample 1541061 | NCBI WGS metagenome assembly OFLW01 (sample SAMEA4413045, study PRJEB24355) | metagenome | biome: human; feature: gut; material: faeces | place: United Kingdom | collected 2010
AGTACACAAATAGCCAGTACAAAAATTAACCCTAAAAATATTTTTTTAAATTTTTCTTTCATTACATATCTCCTTTAGCACTTACACTTTACTATCTTGTTTCTAATTTAATTTTATAGTAGTTAGAAATTTATTTCAGCTAACTTTTGTGAATACTTTTATATTGACGTATTTTTATCAAATATTAAAAATATAACGTCACATATTCCTTGTATTTCATGGTCATAAAAAATTATTACTATAATACTATTTTGAATTTTCCCTTTTATTTTAGAAATTGCTCTTTACTTCAATCTCATGTCAAGCATATCTTTATCTTAGTTAGCCTGATATTTTTGTTCTCATTTTGATGTATAAACCGAAATAAAAAAATCTGTCACAAGATATGAAAAAATGTAAATATTATAAATAAATATCATGAGTTTATAAATACAACAAGAAAAATCCTGAAGATAAGCAATTTGCAGATGAGTATTATAGCGAACTTTCCATTTATAAAATAGCAGCAAAAGAAATCTTAGAAAATTATAATAAGCTACCAAATACAAAAGAAATACTATCCAAGCTCGATAAATTGCAAGAAAAAAAGAACACCCTTATGCAAGAGTATTCTTTAAATAAAGAACATTTTTCTAACCTTGTTCAGTATAGGAAAAACTATGAAAATTACGATGGAAAGGAATTAGAAAGATAAAATATATTTTATATGTGTGTAAATAATTATGTTTATCAACGTAAATCTTGAAAAATGGTTAAGGTTAATATATTTTTTTATGTATCAATAGATACCCATTCCTATAGGAACGTAGCTTGCTCAGTTTTATCTCCCACAAATAAACTGTCAAATTTTACTGTATTTCTAATATTTATTCATAGCCTTCTAAGTTATATACTATATCTGTAATATACTGTCTTTTTTACCTCTATGTTAGTCTCTCTTACATGGTAATGTATGGTACTAAAAACACCTAACACCTTAGGATAAATTTTTTCTAATGTTTGTTTTGCCAAGTCCTGCCCCAGCCCAATTATTCCAATGGGTAAAGCGAATTGTAGAATAATTGAGACTAGGCTACTCTTCTATTATTAGTGGTATTTTATTAGACCATCATTTTTGTCTTAGGGCTAGTGGAGGGAAAAATTTTTTACAAGTTAAAAAGTTTCTGAATTTCTTTGCCTGTTATTTAGAAGAAGTTACTCAAAATCCTTCTAACTGTCCCAAGGAATATGAGGAGATATTTCTTCTTCAAAAAACATGAAAGGAGTAGATATGTGAATTTAGAAAATATACCAGAATATCTAAAAGAAAATGCAAGCTGGTGCTTATGGAAATATGAAACAAGAAACGTAAATGGCTAAAGCTTATGATGAAGAAAAAATTTCACTTCAAAAAAGAATAACTGAACTTGAAGAAACTATTACAAAATCACAAGAGGAAGAACTTAATGTGGAATCATTCCTAAAACTTGTTAGAAAGTACACGGATATAAAGGAACTTGATCCATAAATAATTAGAACTTTTGTAGACAAGATTTATGTAGAACAATCAGAAAAAGTTCCAGGCGCAAACTTAAAGAAAAAAACATTTGGATATATTGGAATTTTATTGGGAAAATAGACATTTAAAAATTGGCACAAAGGTTAATACCTTCATGCCGATTAAATTTTAAGGGAATAAATCCCTAATTAAGAGCCCCTTATAACTCATTAATTATATCTGTTATGGACATCTTATTAATTCTCTTAATAGGTTTATAAGTTGAAATAATTATTGAAATTAATATAAATCCTATCGAGATCATTGCTGACAAAATTGGAAACTGCCAAACAGCATAGGAAAAGTGATTTTCTATCAGTTTTGTGAAGATAATTTTATTCAGTAAAACACCAACTATTATCCCTATAAGACAACCAAAGAAACCATAGGTTGCTGATTCTATTTTAATCATTTGCTTAATTTGAAGCTTATCCATACCCACTGCACGCATCATTCCATATTGCTTTATTTTTGAAGATACGCTAATGGATATGCTGTTGATACTATTTAGTAGACTTACAAGACCAATAATTGCAATGAAACCATATACAAAAAGCATAAATGCCATATAGGTTCCTGTTGTCTTTTGTTCTCTACGATCATTTATTGTATTCTTGTTCCCCATAATCTTTTGAACTTCATTTATACTTTTATCCGAAAAATTCTCGTCGGTCTGTAACATAACTAAGTTATACCCATCTTCATTTGTTATCTGTTTGAATGTTTCATTTGAAGTTATTATTGTAGTTTTACCTCCAGTTTCACCATCGCTAGTAAAAGGATCGTATTTCAATAATCCAGCTATTTCAAAATCTTCTCCTTTAATTTTTATTTTATCTCCAATTTTATTATTGCTATCTCTATCCCAAGTAGCTAAAACATAATGGCTATTACCAAATACCTTCGGTAAATCACTTTTTCTCTTTAGGGCTTTATCTTTTTTTAGACTTTTTAAATCAAAATCATCATATGAGATAATATCTATTTTTTCTCTACGGTTAGATTCAGATTCTAAAATTGCATTTACATCAAAAGCGCTTCTTCTACCATATACATTTTTTACTCCATCTACTTCTTTTAATTTGTTCAACAAATTTGGATCAATATTATTTGAAATATCCTTACTTGTAATTTCTATATCCGCCCTGGCAGAAGATTGTGGCATGATATAATTTATAAATTGTCCGAAAACTATAAATGTTAAAAACAAGATAATACTTAATGCAAAGGAAGATGACATTAGAAATAAATTCTTTTTATTTTCTATAGCATGATTTACTCCTAGTGATTTTTCAATATGAAAGAATCTATTATTTACTAATTGTTTATTTCCTTTGTTAGATTTCGTATTTCCAGAAAGAGCTGCAATTGGTGAAATCTTAGAAGCTTCTTTTGCAGGTTTTTGTGCGGCAATTAAAACACTTGCAAGTCCTACCAGAATACCCGCTAGAATACCAGTTACACTTATTGTAAAAATAGGTATGTTAGAAAATTCTTCCCCAACTATATATCTTAGTCCACCACAAAGAATCCAAGTTGAAACAACACCTATTAACGTACCAATAGGAATAGCTGATTTACACCAATTTAGTGACTCTAACCTTACAAACTTTTTAATCTGACCTTTGCTCATACCAAGGCAACGCATCATCCCAAAAAACTTTGTTCTTTGAGCAATACTATTATTAATACTTCCAGAAATCATTAAAGCGCCAGCTACAAGTATTAGAATAAATAATATTATCGCTATGGGGATTAAGGTCTGCCCCAAGTTACTCTTTAACACATCATTGAAATTAAAACCAGTATGCTTTAATTTCAATCTATCAATTTCCATGCGTAAGCCAATTTCAGCCATACTAAAAATTGCTGTTACCAAAAATACTGAAATAGCTATGCACATTATAGTTAAATGATTCTGTTTTTTACGAACTTTAGCTGATATTGGAATTAAACTAAGATAACTTTTCATTTGTACTCCTACTTTCATCCACAATCTTACCATCAGAAACTTTTAAAATCCTATCTGCTGATTTAGCAATTGATGTACTGTGAGTTATCATTATAATAGTTTGTTCATATTTTTTCGAAGAGTCTTTAAGTAACCTTATAACTTCTGAACTGTTTTTTGAATCTAAATTTCCTGTAGGCTCATCTGCTAAAATTAATGATGGTCTGGTTATCAAGGCTCTTCCAATTGCAACTCTTTGTTGTTGTCCTCCCGATAATTGGTTTGGTAGATAATTTCTTCTTTCTTCTAGTCCTAATATACTTAACAATTCTTCTAGGTAATTTTCATCTGGCTGATTATAGTCCAACAATACCGGAAAAATAATATTTTGCTCAACAGTTAATTCTGGTATCAAATTAAAGCTTTGGAAAATAAAACCTATATTTCTTCTACGAAAAACCGTTAGTTCATTATCCTTCATTGAAAATATATCTTTACCATCTATAAACACTTTTCCATCAGTTGGAGTATCTAGAGCTCCTATAATATTTAAAAGGGTACTTTTCCCTGATCCTGACTCACCTACTATTGCTAAAAACTCACCTTTTGAAACAGAAAAATGTACGTCTGATAATACTTCTACAGAAAATCCTCCTTGATTATATCTTTTATGAATATTAGTAACCTTTAATGAATCCAATTTTTCCCTCCTCGTATATTATAATTGTAGTAATAAATAATACATTTTATTCTCTATTTCACTTTTTTATATGATAATAATTTTATAGATAGAGGTCATAGGTTTCCTCCTTATTGATAATAAATTTCTAGTTTAATATTTTTCTATATCAAGAAAGTGTATCTATTATATTTCGATACAATTTACCATTTTTAACATCATCTATAGTTAATATCTCTTCATCAATATTATTTCTTAAATAATTTAGTGACAAAAGATATTTTTCTTCATCTATCAAGTATGTTTGGATACCATTCCTATAATCTACAGTTGCAGGATTAATATCTTTATGGGCTAAAACTAGAAACACCTTCTCAACATTATTCTTATATAGATAAGATATCTGACGTTTTAAAAATTCAACACTTATAGATGGAGTGATACAAAGAATCATAATATCAATATTAGAAGCTGAAAGATAAGCATCAACTAATTTACCGAAATTATATGTATTCAATGAGTTAATTATAGATATACCTCCTCCTATATTTATTAGCCATGCATCAATATCTCTATACATTTCAACTAGATACATATATCTATTAATGGAATATACTATATCTGGAAATTTTATATTTACAGGAAAGTAAAATACATCAGAATTCTCAAGAATTCCTATCGGATTATTTGTTACTGAACCTATGTTTAAATTGTCTTTTCTAAATTCGTTTAATAAAGATGATAGAATTTCAATTTTATGTAACTCGCTGCATATACTTGAAATTGCAATTATAGGAGCTTCCAAGATTGAAAGATTAGAAGATTTATAAGCTTTGTAATCATTCAAATAATGATTTCCATTGTAATTAGTAAAATTTCCTAAAGCAATTATTTTATAGTTTTTAAAATTTTCATTTATATTTCTCGGTATTTCAATGTCATAATATAATGTATTTATTATTAAAATTAAATCAAAGTCTTTTTCAATTCTATGGTGTTTAATATTATAAAATCTATTTTCGTCAAAATTGTAATAAGCTACAATATTTTTAGGAAGAAACTCAAAATTTATCTCATTAATTTTCTTATATGGAAATACAACTACCGCTATTCTATTATTTTTTAAAAATTTATCATATTCATTTACTAATAATTTTCTTGTTGGTTCATTATCAGTTTTATTAATAAGATTTATATTAAATTTTTTTAATAATAATCTCTTTTTATCTAACAAAATATTTTTTTGAAACTCATTACATAGCATCCCAGTAAATCTTGCTGAGGCTATACTTGAAGAACTAAAGTCAAATTTATCTTTTCCTTCACAAATAATACAATCTCTCATATTAATAGACACACATGAAAAATTTACTGACTTTACTTCTTCATGTTGATTATTATTTACACTAACACTAATAACATTATCAAAATCCGCAGGAAAAGAAATAGTATGTGTATGTGAAGATGCAGCTACAATAACTATATTGTTCTGATCAGCTTCTTGGCATATATTATATAATTCATCTGAAAAATTAATAGTTCCTAAGCTTATATTTATAATATCGACTCTTTTTTCTATTGCTTTCTTAATGCTTAGAATAATATTGTCTACTTCTAATTCATTTTTAGTATTTAATATATTAAAATCTAAAATTTTTATCTCATTTGACTTTAAAATGGATTTTAATTCATTAAAACATTCAGACCCATGCTTATCTAATGGCTCTCTATAATTTTCTATCACTCGATTGTCGATTATGGTAAAATGCTGTACATCAAATGTGTCTTTAATCTCATTTTTTGAAATTCCTGTATCTATTATTGCAATTTTCATAAATTTGTCTCCTGATTATATTAAAGAAATATTGGATATATGATTAAGTAATTCTCGGTTATTATTCACATATTCCAAGTAATAAGATAACTCTCTTTCGATATCAATTCTTGATTGTTTACAAAATTCTTCATTTATATTAATAATGTCTTTAAAACACACTTTACAAAATCTTGCTGCCCAACAGTATTTACATTTTTCAAGGCTATTCATCGTTTCTCGTATCAAATTATTGACCTTATCAATTTCAATACCTACTTCAATATTTCCTATTTCATAGACACTTTTACTTTCATCAACTTTTTCACATACCAAAATTTTACCTTCAGGAGTAATAAAATTCTTTCTAACTCCTGGAATGCAGAATCCACCAGGAAAAATCAAATTACCTCCAGAAGAATTATAAAAAGCGTTATAATATTTCTTCATGGTTTTCAGCATATTATCATATGCAAACTTGTACTCTTTAACATTGATAGAACCATTCTGGCTATTTATACCATCATTTTCTCTATGCTCGACAAAATAATCAGTTTTAAATAACTCAATCATATTAACACCTGATTTCCATAAATTATCCATAACTTCAAATAGTTCATTGCTAGGTCCATTATACATGACAACATTGTAGGTAACATTTTCTCTAAAGTACTTCGGATCCATATAATATAAATTTTTAATATTCTTAAAAGCTTTTTCAAAACTACACTCATCGTTAGGTAAAACTCTATACTTGTTAAATTCTTGGGTTGGACCATCTAAACTTATTATTATTTTAAAATTGTTTTCCATTAAAAATTCAGCTATGTTTTTATCTAATAAAACAGCATTCGTTACTATATTATAAGTTGGTTTTCTAAATGGATACTTACTATTTATATAGTCTATGCACTCTTTTATAAGATCTATTTTTATTAATGGTTCACCACCATAAAAACCTATATGACATGTCTCACTCTCATTAGAAGAATTCATAATAAAATCTATAGATTTAATAGCTACTGTTTTTGACATATCTTTGAGTTTATAATTTTTATTAGTATATTTAGGCATATAACCACAGTATTTACATCTTAAATTGCAATTTTCAGTAAGCACCAAAGTTATACTGTTTACGCTATTCTTATACATGTTTGATAACTCTATATCGCTAAATGGATACTTGATTTTGAAACTACAAGATTTTTTAATATCCCTAAAATCTGTTCTCCTTAAAAAATACTTATATTTAGATTTATCTTCAATTTCATCTATTGAACTAATCGTCTCAAAATCATTGTTTAGTGCATCATAAATATACATCTTATTTTTGGTCTTTATTATTTTTGACAAATACATAGACTTCTCCTACTCCATTCTTAATTTATATATTACTTGATTTAATTATTACACTCCAATATTATATGGGTATATTGTGTAGAAAATACCTTATACCGCTTATAAAAAACCTTTATACAATTACATAAAAATTAGCCGCTTATAGAGCTTACTACTTTTCTACTTTGATAAGCTACGTTAAACTAATTTAGAATATTTAAAATCTGTTTTATTATAAGTATTGCCCTATATAACCATCGCCCACTGCTGAGAATGGCTTACCTTCACATCCACAATGGCAAGCTAAGGTTTTTACTGTTCTTTTGTCTTTTTTATTAATCTTTTTCAAATTAATTTTTTTCTTCATATTTTCCTCCTAAATTTTGTGTAGTAAGCTCTATAAACAGCTAATTTATATTTAATTTACAAAGAATAGCTATCAGCTTGTATTTTGTACATAGAATAAAATTCTTTTTTCAATTGAATCAACTCTTCAAAACTACCTTCTTCCACTATTTCCCCATTATTTAAAAGTATGACTTTATCAGCTAACTTTGTAATATACATTCTATGAGAAATAATAATAGTAGATTTCATTTCACTAATAGATTTAAATGTTTCGTACATTTTAACTTCTGATTTAGGATCTAGAGCTGCTGTTGGTTCATCTAAAACAATTACACTAGCATCTGAAAAAACCGCTCTCGCAATAGCAATTTTTTGCCACTGCCCCCCCGAAGGTTCTATTGCATCTTCATAAAACATCCTACTAAGATTTGTAGAATAACCCAGATCAAATTTTTCAACAAATGCATCAACACTTGCTAATTTAGACGCAGCTATTACGGATTGTTCATCTTTGGCATTTTCAATATTTCCAAATGCTATATTATTATAGACTGTGTCTGAGTATTTTATATAATCCTGAAATAGAACCCCAAAAAACTTTCTTAATTCATCTATTCTATATTTTTTTAAATCAATACCATCTAACAAAATTTGTCCTTCAGTTGGATCGTATATTCTAAGTAATAATTTTGAAAATGTAGTTTTCCCACTTCCATTTTCTCCAACTAAGCATATAGTCTGACCTGTATTGAATTCTATATTTATATTTTTTAATGCATAGTCATCAGATCCAGGATATGAAAAACTAACATCATTGAAACAAATAACATGCATTTCTTTTTCTTCTATTCCTATGTCCTCATCATGCAATATATTATCTTCTTTTATATACTCAAATATATAATTTATAAATAACATGCTCTTATTATTTGAAGCTATCTGACTAGATAACGCAATCATTTGGGTAACTATAGTCAAAATAGCAGTAAAATATAAATAAAATTCAGATATAGCACATTCTCCGTTAACAGTAATTTTTATTAACCATACTCCTACTATAAACGCTCCTAACATAGAAATAAGGCTTGTAATAATAGAAGAAACTATTTCCTTAAAAACAATCCTATTATTATCTTCCATAAAATCATCAAACAGTTCTTCTCTTTTACCTTTAAAAAAGTCATCTAATCTATACTGCCTAACTTCTTTCGAATACTTTGGGTCAGTTAATAAATTTAAGTAATACCATATTTTACGTAATTGCATTGTTCTTTCAGTAAAAAATTTGAACATAATACCTTGATATTTTTTTTTATATATAATTATAGGAAATACAAAAACCATAACTCCTAAAAATGCGTATATGCTTAAATTTATTATTATAATAGCATATCCTATGACACTTATTAGACTGGCCACCATACCAAACAAACCTTCCATTAAGTTCAATGGTTCTGAACCGCTTTTAGTTAAAGTGTTACTATGCAAATCTAAAAACTCTGGTGCATCAATTCTTTCTTGATTTATAGTCTGAAATTTTTCTGTAATTATATTCTCAATATTATGGGACACTTTAAGACCTACATTCGAATAAATAACTGTTTTAATATCTTCAATTGCAAATGCAATCACTATTAACAAAAGTATCATTAACAAAAGATATATTAAATGTGTATATTCTATCGTCTTCCCATTTCCTATATTCTTTCCCAACTCTTCTATTAATCTTGATGTTAAATATGTAGTTACTACAGGACTAATTCCTGTAATTATCATTGATCCTATAGAGAGAAAAAATATTCCTGGACCAGCTTTGAATATCTCCCTGAACACAAAAACTATTTTTTTTATATATTCTTTAATAAAATTCATTTCTTCACCTATATAATTCTTATTAAAAACTATTATTTTTAACGTAATGCCTAAAGTTATTATAAGTACAGCTTTAGAAAATTAAGTTATTTTGAACATTTTCTCTATCCTTTTGCTATAATTATATAAGAAAAAATATTTTGTATCAGCTAACTTTTGTGCATATCTTATTCACTATTTTTTTGCATGATGCGTAATTATTTTCACTTGCTATTTTTTAGCATACATTAAAAATATATCATCACATACCATTTGAATTTCTTGTTCATGAGTAATTATCACGACAATATTCTCTCCGCTTTTTTCTTTTATTTTAGAAATTGCTTTTTTCTTCATTTCTTGATCCAATCCAGATAATACTTCGTCTAGTAGAATCAAAGAATGTCTGCCAATCATCATCCTAGCCAGATGAATTTTTTGTTGTTCTCCTTTTGATAAAGTATCTTTCAAATTTTTAGTACTATATTTTTCAATTCTTTCTAATTCTAAGAATTGAATTATTTTTTTTAAATGTGATTCATTTACCTTCTTTTTCTCTAATAATGTAATATTAGAATTTAGGTTTTCACGTAATATAAATGATTTACTTTCTATAAACAAAACTTCATTCCTTAAATCTTCATCTCTATAGTCGCTTATCTCATTACCATTTATTAAAATTTCTCCTTCGTAATCAGTATAAAGTTTACTTATTAGATTAAAAATTGTTGTTTTACCAGAACCATTTTCTCCAACTATCGCATATAAACCAGGTTTCGATATTTCAAACGAAAAATCTTTCAATATGTATTCGTCATCATATTTGAACGAAACATTTTTAAATTTAAGGCTAGTTACTTTTGACAATTTCTTTCCATCAATTTTCTTTTCACTGTCATAATCCATAATTTTCTTATATCTCTCTAAATCAACAATAACTTCATTAAAAGATAAGTTTAAATCACCAATATTTTTAATTGACGAATGTAACTTTTCCATATAACTACTAAAGGCAACTATATTACCCAATGTTAAATTTCCTAATATTATTAATTTTGCAGAAATGAATAATATTAGAGAACTTAAAATAATGGTTATCAAATCTTGTAAACTCGTTACAGTCATATTCATCTTCAAATTCAACATAGATACATTTTTTAAATCCTGAAGCTTCTTCCCATAATTTCCTTTAAATATTTTTTGTAAATTATTTAGTTTTATTCCAGTTAAATTCGAAATCGTATCTACTAGATATTCTGAATATGCATCTAAATTTGCAATATAGTCTCTTTGTTTACTAATAATAGTACTTTTAAATATGTAGTTAATTCCGTAAGTCAATGGAAGTAATATAATCGCAATTACAAATAATTTTAATGATATCCTAATCATAATATAGGCAGATATAATGATGCTAAACAAAATCATTATAATGCTTGAAAAAAAATCCATATAGAAACTGACTATTTTATCACCTGTATTTTCTACTCTACTTACAAGTTCTCCTTCTCCATACGAATTTAAAAATTCATATCTTGTATCTAATATTTTAGAAAACATTGCTTCTTTTATACTGTTCGAACAATCCACTGATAATATATTGCCTATCCATTCCTCTAAAATACCGCTTAAACTTTGAAATATATTTAAAAATAGACTTATAAGAATAAACTTTGAAACTAATTGCAAATCTTTTATTACTATTAAATCAATAATTTTCCCAAATATATAAGGAATCGCCATACTTGCAATTATTCCTAATAGTATGACTATTATTAAATATATGATTTTCTTTTTCTGTGGTAATATAAATTTATCAATTATTTTTTTGTGTTCACTCCAATCAAACATATTATTCATCTACTAAATATACTTTCCTAGATTTAAAATCAATTGACCAAAAAAAATTTTCAGTACTTTCCCAAATATATTTATCGGATGTATCTCTCCACCATTTTTCATATTCTTCTACTATGTTTTTATAATCTCTAACTACTTTTTTATAAATTTCTTGACTTTCCGATAAGATTTTCAACAAGTTTTCTAAGGATGTTTTCTTTTCAAGAAGCTCTTCTAAATTTCTACTTTCTTCATGTGTTAATGTTCCAACTTCTTTCAACTTAGTTATCCTCCAAGTATTTTTTATTTAAAATTCCATTTACAGGATTTTTTTCTAAAACATCAACAAATGGATCTAAATAATTTAATGGTTCTATATATCTATCAAACTCCATTAACTTTGATAATTTTTTCTGTAATTCTTTAGATACTCTATATTCAATACTAGATTTTACACATGAGTTTTTAGACGGTATATTAACTTCATTTGTATTTATATAATTTTCGAAACTACAAGAATTACAATGACAAATATTGCATCTATTGCAAAGTGGAGAATATTTTTCTGAGTATAAATGTCTATTGTATTTCTCTTTTATTCCATCTTTTAAGCTTCCGATATAATCCAAAGGAAACTTAAAATAAAATTCTGGACAAACATAAATCTTTTCGTTACTTGCAAGGGTATAAGAATTTAATCCACTATCACATAATTCTTTTTCTTTCATAAACAATTCATCAGTTATTACATTTAGTTCTTTAATTATTCCTTTATTCACATACTCATAATAAATATAATCAGAAATACTCTTTAGTTGTTTTTCATATAGGGTAAAATCAAATTGTTTATCGAAATCTAATATATTTAGATTAATCCTGTTAGTCTTATTGAATAATTTTGTTATAAAAGTCTCCATATCACTTAAACATTTAGATGATATATTTAGTATTATATTTTCTTCTAGTTTCATATTTCTTACAAACTCTTCATCATCAGGATATTCAATTGTAAGGATATAGTTATTAGTTATTTTTCTTATACTATCTTGATTTCTTATCGAGCAATGGTGAAAAATATTTTGTCCTTTTAAGTCTATCTCTTTGAAATTTAAATTTAGTCCATAATTGCTATGTATGAATACTGGTCTTAGAAAATTATTTTTAGCATATTCTAATCCTTGTATTATTGTTTCATTAGACATAATAGTAGATCCACTTCTATTATCACTACTAGCACAAGTTCTTACAGGTGAATTAGATAACAAAAAATAAAGTTTATCTCTTTCTTCATTATTAATTTCTCCTTCAATTCCATACCTGTTATGTAGTTCAGCAAAGTAGTAATTATTAGCTCTTACTCTTGCTTTATGCATTTTACAAATATACTTTGCCTTTTGAAAATTTGTATTACTATCTGCAGAATCATAATTATGACCAAAACATGAAGTGCATCCGCTTGCAATCCTGCAGTTAATACACTCCTCATCAGATTGAAGTTTCGTATTTATCAGATAATAAGGTCTTATTTTATCAAAATCTATACCATTCTCTACATCACCTATTACAACTTCTTTTTTATTGTTAAGTGAATAATCTTTATATCTCATACATGGATACAATGATCCATCAGGTCCTACTGCTATCATCTTTCCAGCACCACAAGAAGCTGTTTCTAATATTTCTCTACTATTTGAAAAACCTATAGATTCATTAAATAAAGTACAAGAATATTTATCAAATAGTCTATTTTCCAGGATATAGTCTGCCAATTCAATTAACTGGTCTTCAAAAATTTTTTCATCTCCATCTTGCCAAACATCTTCAAATACTACATTTGCTGCTACATCAGATATTCCTAATTCCCATAAATGGATTATGCTATCTTTTAAATATTTTAAATCTTTACTTGAAAAAGTAACTTTGGTAGATGCTTGAAATTGATTTTTGTACAGTTCTATGTTTTTTATTATTTCATCATAAGAACCTTTCCCATTTTTGAAAACTCTGTGCATATCATGTTTTTCTTTTGTCCCATCTAACGTAATTGCAATTTCAAGTTTTCCTTGATTTTTCTTTATAAAATCTTGTACTTCTTTACTATCATAATTAATCCCATTTGTCGTTATATTAATCCTATAATCCCAATACCATTCATCATTTAATAGATATGTCTTTAATTTAAAATAATCGCATATTTGATCGATTAGTTTTATTTCAAGTAGTGGCTCTCCACCTATAAAATCTAATATAACTCCATTTGGTCTAACTATTTTATCTGAAAGTACATAATCAATAAATTTCTTAGCTACATCAAATGACATTTTCTTATTTGAAGATTTATGTGTAATATAACAATAACTACATCTCAGATTACAATCTTCAGTTACAATAAAAGTTAATGTCTGAGCTACGCCATCTTTCCAAATATTAATTTCTTTTCCTACTTTATATAAAGTATTATTTGTCATTTTTATTACTTAAGACCTTACGTCCAAATCTTGGATGTTTTGCTGCATTTTTAGCAGTACAACTATATCTACATGTATTTACACATACCAAAACGCATGCCATAAGAGGACTTGCACTGTTACCTTTATTATTTTTTTTTACTTTACTTGAATAATTCATTGTTTTATCTCCTCTTTATTTGTTATTTTTTCTCTATTTAATCTTATATTATTTTAATTTAAGTTTCAGCTAACTTTTGTGAATAAAAAAGCACTAGGATTTAAAATCCTAATGCCGATTATTAAAATGAGTCTACATAGCCTAGTTCTCTGACTTTATCTATCATTTCTTGATAATTTTTTACACCAAGTTTTTGATAAATTCTAGATAATGATACAGCTAAGCTCCTAACATTTGTATTCAATTCTTTTGCCAATTGTTTCCTGGACATGCCATTTGAATACAATCGCACTATATTTAATTCACATTTTGTGAGAGGTTCTAACATATGATTTTCTTTTGGAAATATTGTTTTATCTTCTAATACAATATTTTTTATGTGCTTTATTAATTTATTAGTTTCTTCTTCTTTAGAAATAAAGCCTTTACAACCTATTTTTTTAGCTCTTTTAATATAAAAATCTAATTTATATGCTGTTAAAATAACAATTTTTATATTTTTATACTTCTCTATTAGTTCTTCGGCTAAATCTAGACCGTTTATGGTTCCTTCTATACCAGTTAAATTTATGTCTATAAGTAATAAATCATAGTCGAAAATTATTCCATCTATCTCAGATACACTAAAATTATTTATTATATCTACAGAAATCGAATTTTCTTTTTCCAAGCTCATTTTCAGAGAAGTAGCTACCATTTTATGATCTTCTATTAATAAGATTTTCATTTATTACACTCCTATCCATAGGTATTTCTATTTTAAATTGTACATAAGATTCTTCTGAATTCTCATAGTCGTTAAATATATTAAAAGTAAATATTCCCCTATATTGCTTCAAATTTAATCGTAAAACATTTAATCCAATGTTTCCATCTTTAATTTTGTTTTCATCATTTATATAATCTCCGATATTCGTAACTATTAAATATATCGTACTATTTTCAACTTTTAGAATTATATGTGTGTTATAACCTTTAGAATGCTTGAACGCATTTATTAATAATTCGTTGATACATTTATATACTAACTCATCATAAGGAGTTGGCAAGTTAAGATTTTGATCGCATTCAAATTCAATAAGCATCTGTTTATTTAAATACATATCTTCCAAATCTGATATAAGCCTATAATATGCTTCATATAAGGATTTGTAATCTTTAAGTTTAGGATTGAACGAATCTATTTCATGTCGAATTAAATCATTTAATTTTTCTAGATTTTGTAAGATATAATCTTTCCCTGAGCCAGTTAAATTATCTTCAATCCATCTACGTATAGCTATAATAATTTGAAGTATATCATCGTGTAAAAATGTTTGTATTTTCAGGATATTAAGCTTTTCAAGTTCAGTATTCTTGTACTTTTCATAATAATAACCCTCCAAAACTTCATCAAATGTAATAAGTTTATAATTTCTATATTTTCTGTAACTTCTAAATTCTGTCAAAAAAATAAAAAAGTACAAAGATATTATAACAATCACCCTTAAAGGCATACCAACTAAAAATAATATTATAAATAAAATAGTATATCCAGGTAAAAGCTTTCTCATTGCATTAGTAAAAAACAGGATTCTGTCTTTTATATTCGTACTTATAATCTTATACAACGATGTTAATTCCATGAACATTAATGAAAATAGTATATATTCACTAATCGAAATAATTTTTATATTATTAAAATACATATAAATAATAAAAGAAAAAATAAAACTTATTTGCAAAAAAATAGTGGAACGACTTTGATACTTTCTTATGTTTTTATTTATTAGCCACAAAATACAAGGACTTATTACCAAAATAATAAAAATACTTTTAAATAATAAACTAGAAAACATATAATCATAATTCATTATTATTGCAGCAATAGCAATAACTATAGTTATTAAAGTTCTTGTTATGTTTAACTTTTTTATTGAATATATAAGCTCTAGATTTCCCAATAAAAGTAAATTGTAAATCATTAATTCAATATATTTTCCTATCAAAAAATCTCTCAACATTAAATCTTCTATAAAAATAAAAATAATAAAAAGTACAGTAAGAAAACTATAATTCAAAACGAATTCTTTCTCATCATTTAATATAGTAATCACATACGCAATAAAGTTTATTATGCCTAGAGAAATTGCTATAAAGACTCCCATTTCCAATTCTTGGTAATATTTTAAAAAAGGAATTATTGGTATAAATAAAATAACTTGTAATGCTATATGAATAATCAAGATTAAATTTTCTTTTTTCATTTTTCTCCCTTATCGATTAATATGTAAAATAGCATAATCTACCCATATTTAAGTTAACATATGTATTTGTTTTATCTTATCTAATACTAGTATACACTAAACATACCATAAATTAGTGATTTTAATACTTTGTAAATCTGAATATTGTTTATAACTACTTTATTAACATTATTATAAGCTTATTTTAGTTTCATCGCAGCTAACTTTTGTGTATTAAAAGCAATTAAAATAATATAAATTAATTTGTAGTCTATTTAAATATAGAAAAAAATAAAGGCAGTCCGAAGACTGCCGATATTTATCTCTCTGCACCTTTACTATGTTCTTTCTTGTTTGACTTAGCTTTTTCATCTGTCTTAGAGCTTTTTATTTGCCCTAATATGGACTTTTTATCCTTGTCTTGACTCTTTACTTGTTCTTTTGCTTTTAATAGATTAGAAGATAAAATAAAGAAAATTGAAACTGAAATGAAGAATTTATCCCAAGATATGGAAAATATAAATACTATAAATAAGTATCGTGAAATCTATAAATACCACAAGAAAAATCCTGAGGATAAACAATTTGCAGAAGAATATTATAGCGAACTTTCCGTCTATAAAATAGCCGCTAAAGAAATCTTGGAAAGCTATAAAAAACTACCAAACACAAAAGAAATACTATCTAAGCTCGATAAATTGCAAGAAAAAAAGAACACCCTTATGCAAGAGTATTCTTTTAATAAAGAGCAATTTTCTGACCTTGTTCAGTATAGGAAAAACTATGAAAATTATTATGGAAAAGAGGTTGAAAGATAAAAATTTAGGGAAAGTCAATTCTTTATATAAACTATTACTCATAAAAGTTGACATTCCCATTTTTTTACAAAGTATATATGTTATCTGACAATATAGCTATATTATCATTTAGTCTATGAGTAATCATTACAACAGTTAAATTTGAATCTAAAAACAATTCTTTCTCTATATATTCTGAATTTTTAATATCCAAATTTGCTGTCCCTTCATCTATAAAAATCAGATCCCTTTCTGAGTATAATGCTCTTGCTAAACAAATTCTTTGAATTTGACCTGCTGAAAGGGTAAGATTGTTACTTTTCAGTTCTGTTTCCAAACCTCTAGGTAAATCTTTTATAAAATCTTCAATTTTTGTTCTTTTGATTACATCATAGAGTAGTTCAGCGTCATACTTTTTATCCAAAATAATATTGTTTCTTATACTCATATTAAATATATAATCATCCGAACTTACACATGCTATTGAATTTTTTATCAATTGGGACGATATTTCTTTGTAATTTTTACCATCCCAAAATATATTCCCTTCATATGATAATAAATTAGAGGAAATTATTTTCATTAGCGTCGTTTTACCTGTTCCGCTCTCACCTATAATTATGTATTTTCCATTTTTTTTAATACATATGTCTGGAAAATTAATTTTCTCTTTATTATTGTAAGAATAAGATAGATTACTAGTTATAATTTTATCAGAAAATATCATCTCGCTTTTATCTACCTTTTTCACCTGTAAATCTAAGTCATATTTTCTTAATATAGATTTTGATAAAATATATTTAGAATAAACTTCTCCAAATGATTGCAATGAATTAAATAATTGATTTGATAAATTCCCTACTGAAATTATTATCCCATAGCTTACAATTTTATTATAAGCCAGCCATCCAGATATAAAAATTAATAAAACTTGACTAAATGTATTCAAAAAATTTATCAAAATCCATAATTTAGATAAATTTTTTTCTAATGTTATTTTATCATTTCCTAAGGAGATTGAATGATTTTTTATTACTCCTAACATTAATTTTAATGAAGAATAATTATTTAGTATATTACTCCCATTTATCATATTAAAAGAATTTGATTGCAGCTCTTTATATTTTTCTGATACATTGTTGATTCCATCAGATATTTTATCATCAAAAAATTTAGGTATCACCAAAATAATTAAGCCTAACAATATAGATGTTAACACAATAATATAATGAAAACTAAACAATGCTAAACTTGAAAAAATTACTCCACTAAGTATTGAAACCAACTCAAAAAAACAACCTATCCCATCACTAATTATTTCTATATCATTTGTACATAAATTTACATATTCATCATAATTTACGAACTTATCTTGTTTTGAATTACTTGAAAATTCTGAAACCAGCTTCTTAATAGCAGCACTTCTCAGATCAGTACAAATTTTTTGTGTTAGAGTCTCTTCTTTAATTCTACGAATATAATTTGAGAATAAACCTGATATCCAAGCAATAAAAGACAATAAAATATAGTATAAAAATTGATAAAAATTCTGTTTTAATAAAAAATCAAGACTTTTAGCTATTAACAATGCACCTACCGTACTAGCTAAAACAAAAAAACTAGATAACAATATAAGAATAATTGTTTCTTTAATATTTTTTTTTAATATTTTTATCATCTTTATACCCCTACTAAAATAATTAGCTTATATTTCTTAAATAAAATTCTTCCAATGTCTCTTCTTTTCTAAAAATTTCATAGACTTTTATGCCATTATTAACTAATAGACTAACAACCTCTGAACTGTCTTCTATATTTTCTTTAACTCGAATCCTGCCATTTTGAATATCAATTTTGGAGATTTCTTGTTCTTTTAATATCTCTACAGTTCTATTAATATCTGAAGTGTAGATTTCTATATAATTAAAATCTCTGCTATGCAAATCATCCAAACTTAATTTATCTATCACTTGACCGTCATTAATAATCGCTATTTTATTTACCAAATTTTCCAACTCCGGAAGTACATGACTAGAAATAATAATAGTCACTCCATTTTCTTCATTTAGTCTTTTTAATAAGCTTCTTATTTCTACTATCCCTGTAGGATCTATTCCATTAATAGGCTCATCTAAAATTAGAAGTTCCGGTTTTCCCAAAAGACATACAGATAAAGCTAATCTCTGCTTCATACCAACTGAATAGTTTTTAACTACCTTACCATCATCGTAGTTTAATCCAACTAATTCTAAAGATTTCTTTATAGTATCCTCATTAGTAATGCCTTTTTGAATGGCAAAATATCTCAAATTATCTTTACCTGTCAAATTACCAAACAAGGTTGGATTTTCCAAAATTGCTCCAATTTTCTTTCTTCCTTCTGAAAGATTCTTCCCTCCAAACAATTCATAATCACCTTGAGTTTTCTCGGTAATTCCACAGAGAATTTTCATCAGTGTTGATTTTCCAGCACCATTTTTACCAATTATACCATAGATATCTCCTCTATTCACTGTTAGCGAACAGTTATTTAAAGCGTATTTGTCATTATATTTTTTTGAAAGATTATCTGTTTTTACTATAGCATCCATAATCCACCTCAATTGATTTCTTTTCTACTAAATCTTACATATCCGCTCATTAGATAAATTACAAAGACAAAAGCAAAACTAATACCAGCTGTCTTCATAAAGCTATTTCCAATTTGCTCTGTTGCCAATCCTAAATCTAATAGCTTGAATGGTTGTATTAGAAGAAGGTTATTAAATACATCGTAGATTTTTCCTTCAGTCATATACATTCCGATTTGAAAAACTGATGGAATTATAACAAAGGAAGTTGCAATGCCTAGAGCCACATTGTTCAATAAATAAGTTAATCCCATGACACCATTGTTTACATTTATCATCAATACTATCATTCTAATCAAGAAATAGACAAATCCGATATATGATCTCCCAATGTAATCAGATCCCACTAGATTTTTTAATAAACTGAATAATAAAATCAATCCTCCCATTATTACTATAGAAAAAATAGTAAAAATTTGTAAAGTAATAAGGTCACATACAAATATGTGCTTTCTACTAAGACCCATTGATAGTAGCTCTACTTTTATATCTTTTTTCTTAAAAATAGTTACACTGAAAAAAATTGAAATTATAATACTAACAATCTTTAAAAATGTTTCCATAGATTCAAAATATTCTCCCGAATTAGAGTCTATGGATGAATAAATCATACTTCCTAGTAATATCAATGTAATAGCAAAGATAAATTTAAGATAATTTCTTGTATGAAAAATTCTAAAAATCTCAGCTTTAATATATTTCATGATCTTTTCACCTCTCATTTATAAACTCAAATCTATTTAGTTTACCTTCTAATTTTATTTTATTGGGCGTATTTTGATTAAATATCTCATCATAATTTTTTAAACCAAGTTCGCCTTCAACAATAGAGAAATTCAATATATTGTCTCCTTTAAACTCATTTTTTTCTCCAAAAATTCGGGATTTATTTAAATTTAGTTTACTATCACTAATATTTGTAGAACTCATACTTAAATCTGATAGTTCTAAATCAAGATTTAATTTGTTAATCGTTGAATCAGTAAGATCAACATCAATTGCATTACCCTTAATCCCTACATTCTTAAGCGTTGCACTCTTAATACTTATTGAACCAACTCTATCATTTATAGAAATCTTATCTATGTTTTGGATAGGTCCTTCAATTACCAATTTCAATTTAGATGATTCTTCATCTAATATTCCTATTGGTTTTTGTTTTAATAGCTTGTTAGAGATACTAATTACACTATTTTTTTCTTCGACCTCTATAGGACTCACATACTCTGATTTTAAATTTTCAATCTCTACATTGTAATTTTCACTTGTATTGGATATTAATTCTATATTTGTAATATTTGTATCAATTTGTAATTCTTTGATTTTTTCAAATGTTTCTGTTCCTGTATAGCTAGAAGCCACAACAGGATCCCAACCATTTTTATCGATATAATATTCATCTTCCGATAATTTTAGATTTAACTTCCCTCCCATATTGCATCCGACAAGAGTTAAAACTATACCTAAAGCCAAGGCAATCCATAATTTCTTTTTCATATTAAAACCCCTTTCTAACTATTGATATTTCTTTCCTTAATTCTTTTTATCATTACTTTCCCAATTAGGTTAATTATTTCAATCAATATTCCTGTTGCTGAAATAACTAAAAGTGCTACTCCCAGTAGCAAACATAAACTTGCTATCGAAAATCCACCTAAAAAGAAATTTTTTACTGTTCCAATAACCAATAAGACTACTGTGAAATAAGTAGCAACTATTAGAAAAATAGCTGTAAATAACAAAGCCAAGAATACTATTAATCCTATCAAAATTGTTGGTATCGATAAAATGCTTAAGGCAATTATTGGTATACCTTTAAAAATTTTCTTAATTGAACTATTTTCAGTATCCCAATCATCTATTTTCGTAGATAAATTTAATTCCCTAGCAATTTTATTTACATCATATTGATTTGGTATTTCATCTTCATCCGCTAAATTCATTTCATCAAATAACTCTGAATAAAATAGAATTGCCTCTTCTCTTTCATTATTATCAAATTTCTTTAATTTTTTATCCAAAGTTTGTAAAAAAGATTTCCTAATCATCTCTACCCTCCTTACTTTTCATAATAAAATCATCTACTGTATTTTTATACTTTGACCAGCTTTCTAATTGCTTCTCCAATTCTTTTTTTCCATCATCCGTTAAAGTGTAATATCGCCTATTTCTTCCATTTATGGATTTATTATATGTTGCAAGATAATTGGATTTTTGCAACCTTCTTAATACTGGATAAACGGTAGATTCTGAAATATTAAATTCATCTGATAACTCTTGGGTCAACTTGTACCCATAGGTATCTTCTTTATCGATTGCTATTAAAACACATAGCTCTAAAACTCGAGTATCTATTTCAAACATCTGTATTGCATCATATCCTTTCAAAACTATTCCGTTTCATTTATTACAAAACCATATTTGTTAATGCTTTAAAATTTATTTAATTTTAGTTCTTTCTTTTTATAAACTATGACCTAATTATAAGTTTATCAACTAATCAACACAATACTATATGACGTATAATATTGATATCTATATTATATGAGGTATAATAATAAATGTCAAGATGTATGCCCTTTAATTCTTGATATTAACATTTTTTTGAATATTGTTAATTACCATGTTATACTATAAATAGTAATACTAATATGTATTAAGGAGGTCGTTGTATGGATTTAAGATATTTTGAATATCTATTAGATGACGAAAAATACTATACAAAATTCACGGTAAACGATGTAGCTTTTACTCTACCCGAAATTTTTAAGAATAATTCAGATAAGTTTGATATTTATTATAGTGAAGATCTTCACTGGAAAGAAATTCGAATGAAATATCCCCATCTATTAACTCAGGGATGGAAAATACATATATCAGCGATATTATCAGAATCACAAGATATTCTTAATATTGTATCAAAAATTTGTTTCAATTATAATGTCTCTTTTAAATTTGTAAGAACTCATGGTGAATTAAAGTTTAAGAATGTTAAATATGCTGATAGAAGTTCTTCTGGAAAGTTTATTACTATCTACCCTAACTCTGAAGAACAATTTATACTTTTGTTAGAAATTTTACATAACTCTTTACTCAGATTTAAGAGTGGTCCATATATCCTAACTGATAAAAGATGGAGAGATGGTAATGTATATTTTCGTTATGGTGGATTCAAGATAATTAAGAAAGCAAATGATCAAAATAATTATTACATTTATACGCCTGAAGGCAATCTAATTGTAGATGATAGAGATCCTTATTATAAACTTCCTGATTTTATTAAAGAGCCATCTTTTATCCAAAAAATAGAAAATGAATATATTATTGACGATAGTGAATTATCCAATTTAAATAAGTATGAAATCATTGACGTTATGCACTTTAGTAACGGTGGAGGTGTGTACTTAGCCAAAAACATTAATAATTATAGTAAATGTATCATAAAAGAAGGTAGGTTATCCGCAGGACTAGACGGAGAAAATATTGATGCATTTACAAGAACTAGTAGAGAGTTTAAATATCTCTCAAAATTATTTGATGTAAAAGGCGTAGTAAAACCTATAGAGTTTTTCAAAGAATGGGAAAACAATTACCTCGTAGAAGAATATATTGATGGATATGTTTTAGATGACTGGATAAGACTTAATTTTCCTTTCATTGCTGATTCTTCAACAAGAAATTCATACGCTAATAGAATAATAAATATTCTTAATAAACTTTTGGACATAATAAACGAGATTCACTCAAAAAATGTTGCTATAGGTGATTTACAACCAAATAATATAATAATAAATGATGAAGATGATGTCACTATTATAGATTTAGAAGTAGCATCTGATGCAAATGCTGACAACTCTCTAAATATAAGGACTCCAGGGTTTATGGATAAAAGAGCTAAGACATCTAAAGAAAATGATATTATTGCCTTAATTAACATTGCTTGGTATTGCTTTTTACCTATTGGTCCAATATCCAGCATCAATAAAACAATTATAGCAAATCATTTTAATCATATTAAAAAAACTTTTAGTACCTCTATTTCTGATAAATTCTATGAATATATTTATAAATGCTCCACCTTATTATCTTTTGGAGATGACTATATCAAACTCCTTACAGAAAGCAATAATATTTTGGAGATTAGTATGAATAAAATTATGGAGATAAAAAATTCATTATTATGTACTCTTGAGCAAGATGCAAATTATAATTCTATAAAATTATTTCATGGAGATATTAGACAATACGAAACTGAATTAGGTATGTATAATTTTTTGTATGGATCTTTTGGAAATATTTACACATTGTATAAATATAACAAACTAAATGATTCATCACTAAAGTGGATTGATAAATTTTGTGATTTTAAAAAATATAATGACCTTGGATTGTTTACTGGAAAGGCAGGCATTGCCTCAATATTATATAATATTGGTTTGAAAGATAGTGCAAATAAATTATTTAAAGAAGTTATTGATGAACTAAATTTAAATAGTCCTGATATTACCCTACTATCAGGGCTTTCTGGAATAGGACTTTCATTGATTGAATATTATAGAGTAACTAATGACCCAAACGTTTTATATTTAGTTGAAGAAATTGGAAGAAAAATAATTCAAAAATTAACAGATAAATACTTTGAAATAGAACCAATAGATGATTTTTCTCCAATCGGCTTGTTAACAGGTTGGACAAGTATATCATACTTTTTAATCAATCTATATAAAATAACAAATAGAGACACATACATTAATTATGCCCATGTTGCTCTAAAAAAGGATCTTGCTAAGTGTAAATTTGATGGTGCCTTATACACAGAATATAATTCAATCTTGTCACCATACTTGTTAGGTGGTTCTACTGGCATAGCCATTTGCATAAAAGAATTTCAAAAATTAGGTATTTATGATTATGACAATCAATTTGAACAAATACTAAGAAACATTAATACTACAAATTTCTATGGAATCGGTTTATTTCGAGGCGTTGGTAGTATGGTGTTATTATCCACATATGTAACAGATAATAGAACAGCTTTAATAAATAAATCTTTATCTTTATTAGAATTGTTTTTATCTTATAATGATAATGAAATTTTAGTTCCTGGAGAATTTTCCTATAAGTTCTCCAATGATGTTTTTTCTGGTACATCTGGTATTTTATTATTATATGACATCTTAAACAATACTACAGACACGTGGATTCCAACAATTAAATAATAGTTACTTTGGTATAATACTTCATATATCAGATAAATATTTATTTCTGATATGTGAGTTATTATAAATATTTTGAAAGGAGGATGCTTTATGTCAAAGAAGATTCTAGAATTGCAAAAAATGCAATCAAAAAAAGCTGATAAAGTTGTATCTAGAAAATCTGGTACAAGCGGATCTTGTACACTTAAGAGTGCAATCAGCCTATTTTGCTAATTATTTAAATAGCTGATTTATGAGTCTGTTTATTTATTTTTGAATAATTAAACAGAAAATACAAAACAGTTGCTATTATGTGTTGTAATTTAAACACAAATATGGCAACTGTTTTGTTCTTTTGATAAGTCTATAAATTATAAGATAGCTATATTTTAAGTAATTACATTTACGATTGATAATATTATGATTGATTATTTGAGAAAAATAAAGGCAGTCCGAAGACTGCCGATATTTACCTTTCTGCACCTTTGCTATGGTCTTTCTTATTTGACTTAACTTTGTCATCTGTCTTAAATCTCTTTATTTGCCCTAATATGGACTTTTTATTCTTGTCTTGACTCTTTTACTTGTTCTTTTGCTTTTAAGAGCTTAGAAGACAAAATACGAACATTTTTATGTTCCTTTCCGTTGTTATCAATGCTTATTTTTACTTGACCAAATAATTTAACAAAATCTCCTTGTTTTAGGTTCTCTATATCTTTTGTCTTATCTCCATAGGCTGAACAATTGGTATAAACTTTATTCCCATCGTCATCTTTTGAAACAATTGAAAAGTTGCTTACCTTGAACTTTTCTCCATTTGCATTTTCTCTTTCAAGATTTTCTACTTTGCCAGCTATATTGCCCAATTTCCTCCTTGTACTAAATAAGGAGAGCTTTTCGCCCTCCTCTACCTCTCTTGTCCTTTTTCGTTTTTTTCTTGTTTTTTTTAGTTGCCTTAATCTTTCTACTGTGTCTTCTATTTTATCTTTATTTTCTTTTGACTCTTGTCTTATTTGTTCTAATTTTTTCATACTTATCTCCATTCTTGTATTAAAAAAGACGATGAAGATATCATCTCACCGTCTTTAGTTTTGTTTCTCGACATAAATATTAAATTTAAAATGTTTATATTACCATATCCTAAAATTAGACATAAAGATAGCACTTACTTTTTATTGAGTCACCACACTTTATAAAAGCTTTTCCATTTATTTTTTACTCATACCAACTTACCAATAAGTTTTAAATGTTGCACAATAGCAACCCAATGATCCTATCAATCCATACCAACTGCACAACCTAATCCACCAATTCTAGATAAAATTGCTTCTATTCCATATATCGCATAACATACAGCTCCTCCGCTAGCTCCACATAAAATAGCCATCGCAACTTCACATTCATTTCTAGTTTGAAGTGTACTTTGTTGCATTATATGTTCAACGAATTTTTTATCATTTGCATAAACTACATCATTTGATTCAATAGCTCCAGCTTCACTCACTACAACATCAATTAACATTTCATTATCTTGCTCATATCTTACTTCCTAACTATAAACAAAGTAATTTTACTGATGCGGCTAAATTCTTTACTTTAATTAGTCTCCACTTTTATAATTCAAAACTACAATTCCTTTAATGCTATTTAAGTATAATTTAAGCACCTTATTTTGACTTTATACTTATACATAATGAGTTATATGAAATATGAATGCATATAACTAAAAATATATTATTAGTATAAATATATGTCATCGATAAAATAAGTCCTCCAATAAATGATTCTATTACAGCCTTAGGTTTTAGATGAGATATAGCGAAAATTGTTGTTGATATGATTAATCTATTAAAAATCGACTCATCACTCAAAATATTTCCAATTATGAAAGCTCTAAAAAATAATTCCTCCAATACTGGAGCTAAAACAACATATACATAATATTTACCTATATCACTCTTACATACTTTTAAAATTGATTCAACAACGTCTACATCATTCTTCTCTTTTTCTAGATATATGGATATAACCATCGATATAACTAATAATAATATTGGTAATATTACAATTAATAAAGTATTTTTGCTTATTTTATCGTCGCCTAAAAAAAATAGTAAAGATAATGTAAATATAATATACTGAATAAATATAATATTCTTTTCATTACTGAATTTTCTTAATAAAAAAGCTTGTGTTAATAAGAACACCAATGTACATACTACTGTTATTGTTATAGAATGCAACAAACCTAATCTCATACCTAAATCCTTTTTAGAATATCTTATATATTAATATCCTTTTTTACTATAAATATAGAAACTGCAGTAGTAAAACTACCGCAGTTTCTACGCTTAAATACTAACCCATTAACTTGCTAACAATAGCTCCAACAGCACCACCAACAGCTCCACTAATCGCAGCTGTAGCTAACATTGCTGGAATTACAAATTCTTCTGGAGCAATATTACTTACTGTTGGTTTTTCATAATCTTTTGTTTCAACAAAATTCAAGTTTTCTGCTTCTTTTAATACTTCAGCCATATTTTATACCTCCTTAATTTATTTGATATAATATTAAATATTAATTATATCCTATTATCAATCCCATTGCTTCTAATTTTCTAAGACAGATAGTAACATCTTTTTTTAATTCTAAAACAGGGATACTTTTAAAATGTTCATGTAATAAATTAGCTAACTGATTTATATTTTTCTTTCCGTCACAACTATATAAGATAAAAGATGATGTCTCATTTAACGAAACCAAAACTCCTATATTTGATGGTAACACTATAAAATGATCTCCATCTCTTCTCATTTTATATTTTGCAGGTATCGGCATTCTATCATGAATTAATTCATAAAATTTATCAATCATAATATTCTCCCCTAATTATTTTAAATTCTTTCCAAAAGAATATCTTCATCTAAATTAACCCTAGATTCTATTGTTCTTAAATCTTCCGAAGACTTTATATTATTAATATATTCAACTACTTTAGGATGCTTCCACACATCTCTACCTATATTATCCCAAATAGAATATATATCTTCTTCCAATATATTTCCTATCTTAAAAGGTGCAATACAATCTATTTTCACGTCGCCATTTGGTCTAATTAACATCACTCCATTTACTTCTGTAGCTTTAATCCTTAATCCTAACGGCTCTTCAGCAGAAGCTATAACTTGCATTTGCCCCTTATATTGTTCTGACTTTTTAGCTATTAAATCATATGCCTTTATTTTTTCTTCTTTGCTTAATTCTAATTTTTCTCCATTTATTAATGCTCTTCCTGTATACGTGAAAGGACCTGTCACAATTCTCTTAGCTCCTAATAAATAAGCTAGATCAATCATCTCCTCTAAGTATTCATAGTTTTTACTTACTATAGCATGTGAAATTACTAGTGGAAGACCTGCTCTTTTAACTAAATTAGCTGCTTTTATTGCTTGATCCCAACATTCTATACCTCTTACATAATTATGTAATTCAGGTCTAGAACCATCAATGCTAACTTGAAACCAAGTATACTTAAATTTTGCCAATTTTTTTATTAAATCTTCGTCAATTAACAAACCATTTGTAATGAATATAAATTTGACATTATATCTATCAAGAACTTCCATTATTTCAATTAATCCATCTCCTAATGTAGTTGGTTCTCCGCCTGATATGACACATTGAAAAATTCCTAGTTCTCCTAATCTTTTAGCTATAGTTTTCCACTCCTCAATGGTGAGTTCTTTTTCTTCATGAAAACCTCCAGATTGATTGTAACAATGTATACACCTATGATTACACTTATATGTTAATTCAAGTTGCACACCAGTAGGGTACTTATAATTATCTGGAAATAATTTCTTTTTGATTTGATTTTTCATTCCATTTTCATAATTTTCGAAGTAGTCTTTAGCACAATACTCAATACCGTTCACGTCGCACAAATGATTGTTCAGTGCTTCAAAATTTGTTAAATCAAGTCCATTTCCCATACTTTACCTCCATTTTAATACTAAAATTTAGTTATATTCTAATTTAATAACTTTATTTTTGCCTATAATCCAAGAAATTATAAAAATAACCATACTCACTATTCCTAGTATTATCATAATAATCCCTATATTATCTTTAACAGATACAAAAAAATTAATTCCATACAATAACGCTACTAAAAATAAAGCAACAAAAGTATATGATGATATTTGTCCTATAATGGCACGTTCCTCACTCCATAAAAAATTTATAGGAATAGATATTCCTCCCGATAATAATGAAACTGAAATTGATAGTCCGATTGAAGCCAATAAATCAGATAAGTCAAATCCTCCCTTGATATAGTAACTTATAAAAGTTATAACAATTCCTATTACTATTCCAATAAAAACCATTGCTAAATATAATAAATATTTAGTATTCAATAGTGTATCTTTTGGCAATGGAGTTAAAGCTATAAATTTATCCCATTTAGTATTTTTTTCTTTTGGTATTGTAATAAGTATTACTGATCCTAAAGCGATTGGAAAAATAATAATAAACATTTCAGTATTTATTAAAAATGAAGTTCCTATACCTATAACTACCATAGCAACTATTAGCATTTTTAAACTATTTCCCAAAAAGTATAAATCCTTAGTTATTAGCCCCTTCATAATTACACCTCCTCCCTACTATAGTTAGAACAAATAAGCATTGTTTCATTTAATGTAGCATCATCAACTATTACATCATTAAGTTTTTCTCTAAAATATTCTTTGTCATTAATTAAAATATCATATCCATAAGAGCTTTTTTTATACGCTATTACATACTTTTTTTCTATATTCTCTAATATTTTTTCTTCATCTCTTATTACACCCCATTCATATATTATCTTATCTTTATTTTCTGATAATAAGACTTTTCCATCTTTAATAAATATTATATAATCTGCTATTTTTTCTAAATCATCCATTATATGGGATGAAAATAATATCGAATGAGAAGAATCTTGTACAAAATCTAAAAACATATCTAATATCTGTTCTCTAGCCACAGGATCAAGTCCTGTGGTTGGTTCATCTAAAACTAATAATTGTGGATTATGCGATAAAGCAACTATAAGAGATAATTTCATTTTCATACCTTTAGAATAATCTTTTATCTTTTTACCTCTATCTAAATTAAATTCACTTGCTAACTTATAAAATTTTTCTGTATCCCACTGTCTATATATTTTGCACATTATATTATTTACTTTTACAATATCTAAATTCTCTGGAATTACGTTATCATCAATAACAACTCCTATATTCTCTAAAATAAATCTATTGTCATTGATATTTTTTTCTCCTAAAATTTCAACTTCTCCTTCATCTTTTTCGATTAACCCTAATATAAGCTTTAAAAATGTGCTTTTACCTGCTCCATTTTCGCCTATTAATCCAACTATATTTCCTTCATATACATTAATAGAAACATTCAAATCAAATTCACCATATGTTTTTTTTAAACCCCTGCTTTTAATACTAGACGCCATGCTATTCATCCTCTCTATATATAACTTTTACCAACCTAATAAACTCTTCTTCTCCTAAATCTATTTTCTTTGCACTTTCTATTGCTTTTTTTAAAAGATCTTCTGTCTTTTTTCTTTTTTCTTCTAAAAGTATCTCTACATTTGCTTCCAAAACATAGCAACCCTTACCTGGAGATGTTTCTATGAATCCTTCACTCTGTAACTCATCATATGCTCTTTGAACGGTTATGATACTTACTTTCAATTGCTTCGCAAGCATTCTCATAGAAGTTATTTTGCTTCCAGGTTTTATTTTACCAGTAACTATCATAGTTTTTATCTGGTCATATATTTGTTCATATATAGGAATAGTTCTATTATTACTTATTATTATCTTCAATATTATAGCTCCTTACTCAAAACATTTTAGTTATGTAATGTGCGTACTGTCTATATATATACAGTTTATTACTTTTTTTAAAAAATGTCAATATTATTTTTAAATTATTTTGTCGGTTACACCTGTTATAGTTCCTACCACTGAATCTCACAGCTATGATTCGCTCTACTTGGAAGGCTCATATCATTGCCCACTTCCCCATAGATACATATCCTTAACAGACCGCTTATTTGGTTTTCAAATATCATCTGTAAATAAGATATTGTGTTTTTACCATTCTTCCCATATGTCCTTAATCTTGGAATTAAGCCTTATTTTTTTGCTTTTCCATTATTGTGGAATTGATATGATATAACATTTCTTAAGATATTTTATGTAAAGGAGGTTATCTATCATGAAGTGTAAAATAACCTTACAGGAACGCTTAAAAGATTTAAGATTTGCACATAATTTGAATTTAGAGGAATTAGCTAAGCTAATAGGCATTTCAAAATCTGCTTTAGATTAACTATGAAAACGATAAGTATATGGAAAATAATCATGCTAGTTTAATTAAACTTACTCATTTTTATAAAGTTTCTACTGATTATCTACGTTGTCTTACTTAAAATAAAAATCACTCAAATACAGAGCTTATAAATCTACATTTGAGTGATAATATAATTTATTTTTTAAAATGTGAACTATAAATGACTGATTACTAAATAAAATTACTACACACGACAAGTTTAAGTAACTTATGGCAGATACAGAAATTTTCTTGCTAGTATTAGTACTATACTTTTTTACAATTTATATAGTTATTTAAAATCTATAATCACAGATGTCTTCTTGTCAATGTCATTATACACATACAGGTCATGCATTAAGAAGTTTTGTAAATTCTCAAATAAATTACTCATAAAACTTTGGATTCCAATCTAAAAGATATTAACAAAATCGTTGACAAGATATAAAAACATCCTATATAAAAATTACAATTCTAAAATTGTAAGTAAGCTATCACAAATTATACATTATTTCAATAAAATTTTAGAAACCTTTATTAATATTTTCTTTGATCCCTTGTAAATCAAGTTTAAAGAACCATAAGAATTTAAATCTCTTTTTCAAATTCATCTTCAAAACTAATAATATCATTAGGAGTGCAAGATAAAGCCTTACATATTCTTTCTAAATTTTTAAATGTAATTGGTTTATCCTTACCCATCTGTGCCATAACATTTGTTGTAAGTCCTGCCATAGCTATTACATCTGTTTTCTTTAATCCTTTTTTTGCTAACTGTATCCATAATGGTTTATAGTTTAATGCCATAATATTCCTCTTTTTCTCTTCATTATTTTATTTAATTATAGCATAAATATTGATTTCATTCAATCTTACATTGATTTAGTGTTTTGTTTTAGAGAATTTGATGTATTATTCCATCCTTATTTTGCCATAAATTGCTTTATGTCTAATTAGAGATTGTAAAATACTTGTAGTGTGTCTGTATTTCCTATGAAATTGTAGTAAATATCAATTGTTTGGGTGATTTCTCCATTCACTACTTCTTTTTCGTGAACATATCATTTACAAGTCCAATCGTTAGTAGGGATAAATCAGAAACAGAAAGACCTAATTCTACAGCCCTTAATAGAAACAAGGGTGTAGTCATTGGTCTTTCTGTTAGTATTACTTTTTTAGGGACTTCTTCTGACTTTATGTTTAGCCCCCATAATTCAATTATTTGAGGCAGAATTTTAAGACTCATTTAGAACTTTGTTAGAATCCGATTTTTCCGTCAAAACATTAGTTCTAAAAGTTCTGGAATAAGAGCGATTTATAAGTCTCCGTCATATCCAATATTTTTCTCAGTTAAGACTGTTTCAATTTTACTGAGTGCAATCCTACTTTTATAATCTGTTATCTTATTATTTATACATCAATACTACAATCTCCACATATAACACCATTATACAATCTGTTTCAACATGACAAAAAAATAAAGGCAGTCCTAAGACTGCCGATATTTATCTCTCTGCACCTTTGCTATGGTTTTTCTTAGTTGACTTAGTTTTGTCATCTGTCTTAAAGCTTTTTATTTGCCCTAATATGGACTTTTTATCTTTATCTTGACTCTTTACTTGTTCTTTTGCTTTTAAGAGCTTAGAAGACAAAATACGGACATTCTTATGTTCCTTTCCGTTGTTGTCAATGCTTGTTTTTACTTGACCAAATATTTTAACAAAATCTCCTTGTTTTAGGTTTTCTAAATCTTTTGTCTTATCTCCATAGGCTGAACAATTCGTATAAATTTTATTTCCATCGTCATCTTTTGAAACAATTGAAAAGTTGCTTACTTTGAACTTTTCTCCATTAGCATTTTCTCGTTCAAGATTTTCTACTTTTCCAGCTATATTGCCCACGAGATTTATGAGGTCGTCTTTTTCTTCAAGTTCGTTGGAATTTTCAACAATCTTACCTTGTTCTTTCATATCATCAATCATATAGTCAAAGTCATCATTTAACAGACCTGTTGTGTCATTGTTCATATATAAAACATAGACTTCTTCAAGTGCATTTTCATCATTAATGCCTTTTTCTATGCTCACAAGTGCTTTTATAAAATCCTTGTAATTATCATTCATCATTTCTTCTAAGTTTTCTCTAATATCTTTGTATTCCATAATTTCCTCCTTGTACTAAAGAAGGAGAGCCTTACGCCCTCCTCTATCTTTCTTGTTCCTTTTTACTTTTTTCTTGATTTTTATCTTTTTCTTCTTCTGATTTGAATTTTGATATTTGTCCTAATATTGATGGTTTCTCTTCCCTTGCCTGAAGATTATCCTCTACATCATAAGTTGATTCAAAGTAATCACTATCTTTAAAATCATTGTCATACCTATCTGGTATTCCGTCATTATCAAGATCTTTTGCTAGTGGATCATAGAAGTTTCCGTCATCATCTATTTCTAGTCCTAGTGCTTGTTTCACATCTTCTTCATCTACTGATACCAGATCATCAAAACTTGACATCTTTATGGCTTCAGTCATATCTTTAATTGCTTGTGAGTTAGATATACCGTCTTCTACAAAAGATTCTGTTCTAATAGCTACATTATCTACATACTGAGTCCATGTTTTTTCTTCCAAATTTACCTCATATTGAATCGAGTGCTTACCATCTGGTGTTTCTGTATAGGCAAGTCCTATATGACTTAAATCAGGGTATAATTTGTCGAAGTCTTCATAGCTATTAGATTCTGAAAACTCGTAATTAGAATAATCAACTATCGCCCTCTTTAAATCTTCTAATAATGGTGATTGGTTTTCCAGTTCTTCCACTTCTCCCATATCTAAAAGTTTATTAATCTCAGCTAGTCTTAGAGTCTTATCCCTTAACTCATCTGCTTTTTCAAATGGTTTGGTCAATTCTACTTTGGCATTTTCTAAAGATTCTTTATAGTTTTCAAGGTTTTGATTTAATCTTTCAAGCCTTGAAGGCATTTTTTCAATGGCATTATCAAGTCTTGTTATATTACCATCAGTAGAGTTTGAAAACTCTCCAAAGTATTCTGCTTTTCCTAATAGCTTAAAGGTGTGAGTATTAGTCATGAAGTTATATGAAACTTGTAAGTCTAAATTTCTATATTTACCAATGACCTTGCTATCATTTATCTTTACCTTTTTTATTTCTTCTAATAGCTTCTCTCCGGCTTCTTTCTTATCTAAAATTTTATTTTCTCCAAGACTGATTGAAGTGAATTTTATGTCTCCTTCTCCTAATTTCTCAACACTTACAATATCTTCTTTGACTGCTTGTATTTCCATTTCAGTTTTTAAAATACTTTGAGGATAAATCTTATTTACCTTATCTTCAAGCTTATATTTATTAGACTTGTAGTTTGCTTCTAACATTTTTAATTTTGTTACTTCGTTATCTAAATCCATTTTTTCTTTAATTAGAGGATTTCCAGTAGCTAAAGCCTTAATTTCTGAATAAGATAGACTTGCTTCATCAACATCTTCTGCTACACGCACAGGTGTCTTGCTTGTCATTATTTGGGATATGAATTTTTGCTTATTCTCTATCGTCTGCCACAAATAAGAATCAAAGGTATTTTCTGTTACATATCTAAAGATATTTACCTTATCATTTTCATTACCTTGACGAACAATTCTACCACTTCTTTGCTCTAGGTCAGACGGTCTCCATGGGACGTCTAAATCGTGTAAGGCTATTAGTTTGTTTTGTACATTTGTACCTGCTCCCATTTTTTGAGTAGAGCCTAATAATACTCTTACTTCTCCTCTTCTTACCTTAGAGAACAATTCATCTTTTTGTTTGTCTGTATCTGCTTCGTGAATAAAGGCTATTTCTTCTTTAGGTATTCCCATATTCACTAGCTTATTTCTAATATCATCATAGATATTAAATTCTCCATCTCCTTTTGGTGTGGACATATCCGAAAACACTAATTGGGTCGATGAATTTTCTTTTGTCTTATCCCAGATCGAAAAGATATTTTTAACGCATACATTAACTTTTGAATTAGGATCATCGGGAAGTAGTGGATTTATTAATCTTTGGTCAAGGGCAAGTTTTTTACCATCATTTGTAATCTTTAGCATATTATCTTCTGTTGGCTCGACTTGGTTATTTCTAACTGCGTCAGCTCTTTCTGAAATAGCTTCTAATATTTCTTTTTGTTCCTCAGTAGGTTTTGTTTTAAT
>OFLW01000119.1_pt1 | contig 35138 bp, 39 predicted proteins | sample 1541061 | NCBI WGS metagenome assembly OFLW01 (sample SAMEA4413045, study PRJEB24355) | metagenome | biome: human; feature: gut; material: faeces | place: United Kingdom | collected 2010
AGAAACGCATATCCAAACGACGGAGAAAGTGGAAGTTATTGGTATGTTTACGAAGGTATTGCAAACCAAACTCCAACTATCTCCGGCAAAGATGAGGATTTAGGAGGATTTAAAGCACCTTTTAAAAAGGTATTTTCTGTAGATGACCCAGATAATAATGAGACCCTAAACGTTACTGTAAAACTTAACGCAGCAACAATTAGGACAATCAACAATGCGACTAAGGGCGAATCTTATGAGATTGACATTGACAAGGCAAAGTTTGACGAGTTAGAACTCAACAAGACAAACACAATCGAGATTACAGTTTCTGATTCCAACGGGGCATCTGCCATTAGAAGATATACCTTTAAAAAGGTAAATACCAATCCCGTTGTCACAGTTACTAACTCCAATTTAGGGGAACAAAATAAACCTTTTAATTTTTCCTTTAAGGCTGCCGACCCAGACGGAGACGACATCACAGTTAAGGTCTATGTAGATGATGTGCAACTCCAAGACCTTGGAAAAGTTACACCAAACCAAAGCAAGACAGTAAGTATCGGAAAATTAGACTATGCCAAACTTTTAAATGGGGAACACCGAATAAAAATTGAAGCTACAGATAGTTTTGGAGCAAAGGGAACAGGCTACATTACTTTTTCCAAAAAAATCACGCATTGTTGGTACAAGTTGACAAAAGAGGTTGATGCACAGCCTACTGCAGTAGTTGTAAATCCTTTAACCGAGTTGGCAAAAGGTGCAAAAATGACTGTCAAGGTATCACTCAATGCCAAGGACAAAAACCCGACATGGGAAGTAGTACCAGAAGAACTGATAGGTCAAAAATACAATTTTAAGACCAAGGCAAAAACTGCTGATAAGTGGTGCATAGGAGTAGACATAAGGATTGACAGAGCCAATACACCAGAGGGTATGGAATCATATTTCTATGGCTTTGTAGGGGCTTATATGTAGGGGCTTATATGTAGGAGGTAAATTATGGCAATAGAATTTATAAATGAGAGGTCTTTGAAAGAATTGCAAGCAAGTGGAGAATCTGAAGCAATTTTAAAGGAACTCAAAAAGCTTAATGACGGGAACTTAGCACTTGCTGAGGCAGTTGCAACAAACTATGAAACAAATCTTGAAAGGGCAGAAAAAAACGATGAGGTCTTAGCTACAATCTATGAAACAATATTAGGAGGTCAAGCATGATAGATTTATACGTTGGATTAGTTAAAAATGGAAAAAGAACTTGTGATGTAAATAATAAAAAGGTTAGACAAGTGCCAAAACATCTAAGGGATGCAGTTATTGCTGAACTTAAAGCACAAGGATACGACGAAAATGGCAAGGAAATTAAATAAGGTATTGATTGGATTTGCTTTAGCAAGTCCTTTTTTATACAAAATTTTAAAAAGTAGAGGAGGTGTAAGTATGCTAGATTTATATGTTGGATTGGTATCAAGACAAAGAAGAACTTGCAATCCTGAAAACAAGAAGGTTAGACAAGTGCCAAAGATTTGGAGAGATGCAGTCCTTGAAGATTTAAAGGCTCTTGGTCTTGACGCTGATGGTATGCCAGTAAAAATGGAAGAAGAATAATTTAGGGGGAGGCTTAGTCCTCCCTTAAATTTTTATAAAAAGAGGGTGACATATGGAAGACGAAAAATACTTAGACCACGAAGTCAGAATCTCTAAATTAGAGGATAATGACAGGGCACAAGACAAGAGACTTGAGACCCATGGGCAACAAATAGACGAGCAAAAGGAATTAAGTAGGCAACAAGACCTTAACATAGAAATAATTAAAAAGGACCTGTCAAACATTGACAGGACTACCAAAAAGACCGATGACAAGATAGACAAGCTTTACAGCGACAGGATATCAGACCACTACATCAAACCTAACGAGAGGACTAAGAAATATATTGATGATGCAGTTAAGGTTGTATTTGGGATAATCATTGCAGCTTTTGTTTACTTTCTTTTCCCTGGTCTTAAGTAGGAGGTGGAAAAATGCTTGATAAAAATAAGGTAGAAAAATTTATAGCGGCAGCTATGGTCTATGAGGGGGATTTATACTCCCAAAAAAGGAGAATGGATAAGGGGTATAGTGATTGCTCCTCTATCCCATATAAGGCTTTGAGAGACACTGGTATGCTTGACACATCACAAACTCAAAGAACTATCTCAACTAAGTTTATGCGAGATGGAGATCCACGTATGTATCAAATCCCAATGTCAAAGCTAGAGAGGGGCGACTTACTTTGGTGGCAAAAACCTGGTATTAATTACTATTATGGGCATACTGGGATATATCTTGGCAATGACAAAGTCTTAGAGGCTATCAAGCCAAGGGCTAAGGTTACAAGTATCAAGAGGTTACCTTGGCAGAGGGCATATAGGATTAAGTCCCTAGAGTCTAGTGGTAAGGTCACACCACCTACTAAGCCTAAGGTAGAGCCTGTTAGAAAAGATACTTATATACCAATCGTTGTAAGGGGTAAGACTGTTAAATCTGCAATCCTAATTGACAATGTCAGCTACATTACAGTCAATAGCAAAAATGTATCTGTCAGAGACTTTTTTGAGACCCTTGGAATGTCTGTAACTTGGAAGGACAGGAAAATTTATGTCGACTAGGAGAAAAAAGAAAAGCAAGGGGCAATACAGTAAGGCTTTAGTGACTTTGATTATTTTTTTAAATATCATCTTCACAGTTGCAGTCTTTTTTGTCTTTGCTAGGACTGGAAGTGAGCCAAGTACGCTGATAGCTACTTGGTTTTCTTTTACGACTGTGGAGCTTTGGTCTCTTGCAAGAATAAAAAAGAAAAAGATTGATAGGGAAATTAGTGAGATAAAATACGGAGGTAGTGATTATGACAGCCAGTAATATATTTTATGTAGTCCTTAGTATCGTGAGTGTTTTAGTGACAGGTGTGCTTGTGCCAGTGCTTAAACAAAAGTATGGCAAGGAAAAAGTCCTAAGTGTCATGGAGGCAGTTGATATTGCAGTTAAGGCTGCGGAACAAATCTACAAGGACAGCAATCAAGGTAATCTTAAAAAGCAATATGTCTTGATGAGACTTAACGAGCAAGGCTTTAAGGTTACAGAAAAGGAACTTGATGACATGATAGAGGCATCTGTCTTAGAATTAAATCGTTGGAAACAAGAAATTAGTAAGTAAAATATGAGATGAAACTATCTATAAGATATAAGCCAAGATGCTATGACAGACCTTGGCTTATAAAAAGAGTTAATGGCAAGTATGGGCAACATGCCCACATGAAGTCCAAAAAGGACGCAGTTAAACTTAGAAAATTGTTGGATAAAAATTTGATGCCTTATAGCGATGACTTTAAAATTGCTGCAAAAAGACTTTTAACTGATAAAGAGTTTAAAAGGTTAGAAAATAGCAAATTTAAGGCATACAAAGGTATCAAAAGAAATTAAAAAGGCTTATATGAGCCTTGTAGAACCTTGACCTTTGTAGGCTTGATGTTTACTTGGTTACAAGGTTTTATTTAGTACAATTGAAACTTATATATATTAAAGATTTATTTTTATACTTATTTTCGATAATTAGCCTGGAGATTTCTCTCCAGGCTTTTTTTAGTGCAATAAAAAATGGGCAGGTTTAACTGCCCAAATAGAAAGTAAGAAAAAGCCCTAAAAAGGAGCTTGATCTTTTTGCACACAATAATTTAGAGTCACCCCCGCAAAAGCAGGGATTTAAAACCACAAATTTGTGTGCAGATAAAGTATAACATACTTATAAAAATTTTTAAAATTTTTTAAAATATTTTATAAAAAAGTGTTGACAATGTTCGACAACTGGGGTATAATAAACTTAGAAAGTAAGAGATAACCCAATTAAGAAAAAAGGAGAAAATCATGAAAAAGAAATTAAACCAAGAATTAACACAAGAACAAATTGAAAGATTAATTAACGCAGGAGCAAGCAGATGGACTAAGTACGAAAGAGACAGACTCTATATTAAAAGGCTTGCAGATTTAATCGGACTAAGCTACACAAAGTACAATACTGGCAACATATCATCTGCAGAACTTAACGGGGAAACAATCTCCAACTCAGAATGTAACAGAATTTTAGCTGCACTTGACAAAGCTTACATTGACCTTAAAACTAACACAATCTACATCGATGGAAGGGACGATGCAGCAGAAGTTATAATCGCAGGCTTAGAAAAATATTTAGCATAAGAAAAAGGAGCTGTTATCAGCTCCTCTTCTTTTAACGCTGGTGTCGTTAAATATTAACATTTTTCAATCCGCAGCCATTAAATGGCTGAAATACTAGCGTTAGTACATATAAATATGTTTCAATCCGCAATCAAAAACATCGTGTAACCGATTTCTTGATTGGACTCAATTATATAATTTGCGGCAGACTTTGTCAATGATAAAAAAAACTTAAAAAAGTTTAAAAAAGTTTAAAATTATTGTTGACAATGTTCGACAACTGGGGTATAATAAATATAGAAAGTAAGGAAAGTAAGGAAAGTAAGAAAAAGCTAAAAAACAAAAAGGAGAAATCAAAATGAAAAAGAATTTAAACGAAGTATTAACAATGGTAACTGAAGAACAATGGCAAGAATTATATGACAATCTTGGTTGGACTTTTATGGAAGCAATCCTAAACCAAGATGGCACAATTGAATACAGAATTGAAGATAACCTATCAAGAGACGAAGATGAGATTGTAGCAACTCTACCATTAAAGACAAGCTACTGGAGAGATAGCCTAGAAGAATGGGATCTATACGACCAAGAAAATGATACAGTAAAGATTGATGCAGACCAAGAAATTATAAATGATTTTATAAACGAAGTTTTAAAAGATGCTTTTGAAGAAAGATAAGAGGAGGGCTTATGGCAAACTTAACAAAAAATAATAGGATTGGAATTAGAGTGGATGACCTCGTAAAAGAGGTTATCCAAGCTCAAGCAAAGAAAGAGAATAGGAGCATGAGTAATCTTATAGAAAATCTTATACTTGATACTTATGCAGATGAGATTGAAAAATTAAGAAAAGAAAAGGGCATAAAATGAAAAGCGTTGAATTTATAAAAACTATAAAAGGTAATGGCTATACTATAAAAATTGAAATCGATGAGAGCCAAAAAATATACGATAGAATCTACTGTACAACTTACATTGGGAATCAAAAAATCGAAAAATGCACCATTAGAAGTTTGAGAGACAGGGTTGAAGTACGATTTAAAAACATTACAGATGTAGACTGCATAGGCCAAAAAGTGGGAGGCATTTATGTTTTTGACCCTGATGCAAGGGAAGAACTTGATGAAGTTATAAAAAAGATGAGATCCACAAAAGATTACCAAGACCAATATGTGCTTGACGATAAAGAGAAAGCAATCCTCGATGCTGATACAATTGAGTTTGGCTACGACCCTTATGAGATGAGGGTAAATTTAACATCAACTCCAGTAGTGGCTTACATCAAAAAATATTTTGAAAGCCATGATCACCTCAATTTTAAATTAGACCACTACGATTTGACTGACAGAGTGGGAAGAAATGAGGACTTAAGAGCCTACACTATAAAAAATGGCAAGCCATCTGGTTTTTACACTGTGGCTGACATCCCTGCAAAACTTTTTGAAAAAGTTGTAATCTCAGAATTGGAAAAGTTTTTAAAAGAAATCGAAGACGAGAAAAAAGCAGAGGAAGAAAAAGACAGAAAACATGAAGAAAAAATAAAAGCACTTGCACAAAAGGCAAAAGAAACTGGTAAAAAGCAAGTATTATCTCATTATTTTGTTGAGTGCACAGACGAGGAAGAGGACTGCGACTTAGATCTCGTTGAAATCTTAGTAGATGAGAACGGAAAAACATCAAAAAGAATTACTCATACTTATTAAAAAAAAACTAAAAAAAAAACTAAAAAAAGCTTTATAAAAAGTGTTGACAATGTTCGACTTATGGGGTATAATATATTTAGAAAGTAAGGAAAGTAAGAAAAAGTTAAAAAACAAAAAGGAGATAAGAAAAATGAAAGAAATTAAAGTAACAGTAAAATTAGAAGAAGTTTTAGAATTTGTAAGAGAAGAAAGAGATTGTAAGATTGAAATTGACTACGACAAAATCGATGGATCTTACGATGCTTATGTCCTACCAATTGATGCAGCAGGATTTGAAAGGAAAATAAATACGCAGCCAGTTGAAGCTTATGACTACCAAGAATTTAACGGCGACGAAGAAGCTTATATCGATTGGCTTACAGGTTGCTACGATAGACCCTACGAAGCAGCAGACGGAGAAGAGGAATATTCAATAAAAATAAATTTTGTAAAATAAAAAAAATAAGCCCTGCTTGATGCGGGGTTTTTATTTTTGGTATGTAATTACACTCCCCAGTGTTACTCGGTCAAATCTCGTCAAAAATCGTCAAAAATATATGGTATTTTTTAGCATTATTTGGATTTTTAATTTTTAAAAATATTGATATTTTTCCCGTAATAAGCTACTATATAGCATGTATGTTTATTTTTTAGGTATGAATTTTTATAAAGGTGATTTATGTTTTACAAATTTATACAGACAGTAGTTGGTTTTTTTGTAAAAATTATTTATAGAGTTGAAGTTTTTGGATTAGAAAATATTCCAGAGGATAATAAAAGATTAATAATTTGTGGAAATCACAAGAGCAACCTAGATCCTGTGACAATTTCTGCAATTTTTCCAAGACAAATTTTTTGGATGGCAAAAAAAGAACTTTTTAAAAATAAATTAGTAGGCGGTTTTTTAGATAGACTTGGAGCTTTTCCCGTTGACAGAGAAAAAAATGACTTAAAGGCAATAAAAACGGCTTTAAAAATTTTGAAAAATGAAGATGTCCTTGGGATTTTTCCTGAGGGAACTAGAGTCAGTGAAATTGACTACAGGAGAATAAAATCAGGTGTTGCACTTATTGCACAAAAAACCGATTCAGAAGTCCTTCCTGTTTTTATAGAAGGCGATTACAAGGTTTTTAGAAAATTGAAAGTTTATTTTAGAAAACCTGTAAAAATTAATAAAGAAATAAAATATTCTAATGAAGAGTTAGAAAATATTTCTCAAGATATTATGAGAATAGTTTATGGTGATAAAATTAAATGGAAATTATTGTAGCAGATGTTAATGGATTTTGTGGCGGAGTAAAAAGAGCTGTGAAAATGGCTTTTGACAATGCTAAAGAGGGTGTCTATTCCTACGGCGACTTAGTTCACAACGAAATTGTTGTTAAAGACCTTGAAGATAAGGGTGTTAAAAAAATTGATGACACTGATGTATATGATTCTAAGGTGATTATAAGAAGTCACGGAGTCCACAAAAATATTTTAGATAAATTAGAAGAAAATAATAATGAAATAATAAATTGCGTCTGTCCTAAAGTTGAAAAAATTTATAATATAGTAGAAAATTTTTATAAAAAAGGTTATAATATAGTAATTGTGGGGAATTATAATCATCCCGAAGTGATAGGGATAAATTCTCACTGCAATGACTCTGCAACTGTGATTTCTGATTTGGAAGATATAAAAATTCCAGATGGAAAAATTGTAGTAGTATCACAAACTACAAATAATGTAGAATTTTTTGAAAAAGTAATAAATATTATAAAAGATATTTCAAAAGATGAAGTTTTAGTTTATAATACTATATGTAATGCAACTTTCAAGAGACAAGAAAGTATTAGGAGTTTATCAAAAAAAGTAGACGCCGTTCTTGTATTCGGCGGAAAAAAATCTTCTAATACAAAAAAACTTGCAGAGATTGCAAAATTAAATTGTAAAAATGTATTTTTAATTCAATCTATTAAAGATATTGATTTAAATATATTTAAAAAATTTAATAAAATTGGTATTACCGCCGGAGCATCCACACCGGAATCGGTAATCAAGGAGGCTGTTTGTAGGATGGAAAATTTTGACAAAGGTGAGATGATGGAAGCCATTGATAATTCTTTCAAAAGAATTAGAAAGGGCGAAGTAGTAACTGGAGAAGTTTTATATATAACTGATTCAGAAGTAATGGTTAATCTTGGATACAGATCAGATGGTATCATTTCTAAAGATGAACTTGCAGGAGGACCAGATGTTAATCCTCAAGATCTTTATGAACAAGGTCAAGAAATTGACGTATACGTTCTAAAGATGGATGATGGAGATGGCAATGTTGTTCTTTCAACAAAAAGAGTTGCTGATATGAAAATTTGGGATGAAGTTGAAGAACTTTATAACAACAAAGAAAATATAACAGTAACTGTAAAGAACCAAGTAAAAGGCGGACTAACTGCAGATTACAGAGGATTAAATGTATTTATACCAGCATCTCATGTTTCTGTTAGATTCCAAAAAGATTTAAGCAAATTTATTGGAGAAGAATTCGAAGTTGAAATTATCGATTTTGATAAGAGAAAGAAGAGAATTGTTGCTTCAAGAAAAAATGTACTTCAAGAAGAATTAGATAAAGTTCGTGATGAAGTATATGATAAGCTTAAAGAAGGAGACGTTATTGAAGGAACTGTACAAAGATTAACTAACTTTGGTGCTTTCGTTGATGTTGGAGGAGTTGATGGACTTATCCATATCTCTGAACTTTCATGGAACAGAGTAAAACACCCTTCAGATGTTGTATCACCTGGAGATGTAGTTAAAGTACAAGTTCTAACTGTTGATAAAGAAAAGAACAGAATTGCACTTGGACTAAAACAAACTATGGAAAAACCATGGGATGTATTTACAAATGAAGTTAAAGTTGGCGATGTAGTTAAGGGTAAAGTTGTTAACCTTCTTGACTTTGGTGCTTTCGTAAGACTTGAACAAGGCGTTGATGGACTTCTTCATGTATCTCAAATTTCAAGAGAACATGTTGAAAAACCACAAGATAAACTTTCTATTGGTGAAGAAGTTACAGTTAAAGTAACTGATATTGATGAAGAAAACCAAAAGATTTCTCTTTCTATTAAGGCTCTAATTGAACCTGAAGAAAAAGAAGAAACTGAAGAAGCTAAACCAAGAGAAAGAAAACCTAGAAGAGAAAGAAAACCAGCTCCAAAGAGAGAAAAGAAGATTGAAGAACCAAAACAAGATGACTTCAACATGACTATTGGAGAAATGCTAGGACTTAACTTCGCTGATGCAGAATTAGATTCTGATATAATTGAAGACGGAAAAGAAATTTCAGAAGCTCCAGAAAAAGAAGAATCTGAAGAATCAACTGAAGAATAATTAATAAAATTAGAGAGACTCAGGTCTCTCTTTTTTTGTTACAAAAAAATTTATTTAGACTCTTAAAGTCAAAATCTATAATTTTATTTGTGCTATAATAATTAATTATAAAAGAAAAATTTTTTGAATTTATGTCAATGTAAAATATTTGTGTTATTATAAATTATGGTGAGGAAATGATTTTAGAAGCAGTAATTTTATCAGCTCTTGTTTTATTTTTTATTAGAGATAAAGATTTAAACAATTTAATAAATTTTAAATTTAAAATGATTTCTCTTGCTTTTTTTGGCATATTTTTAATGATTTTTATAAATTTTGTAACTGCCCATTATTTTGGAAGTCTTACAGATTTTTTTGTAAAGTATTTTACAATTTTTCACATTATTTCAATTTTAGCTATAGGGATTTCTTTTCTAGCAAATTATAAAAATTATGGACTGCTTTTATGTGGTATAGGAACTTTTTTTAATGCCATTCCAGTGATTTTTAACGGCAAGATGCCAGTTAGTGCATCAGCCCTAATGAAGATAGATAATGAGAGAATAATTAAATTAATATACATGGGTGGAAGTTTAAGTCACAGTGTTTTTGAAAATCCTAAATTTTATTTTTTGTCAGACATCATTCCACTACATAGGTTTATTGGAAATTCAAAGGTAATTAGCGTAGGAGACATTTTCATCTCTCTTGGCTTATTTTTTGCAATAATTTTAATTTCAAGGAAAAGAGGTGCTTAATTTGGGAAATTTAAATAATCTACTCAATGTAATAAATTTAAGAGACCTTGTGGATATTTTAATAGTCACAATGTTAATTTACTATATTTTGAAATTAATTAGAAATACTAGAGCAGAGCAAGTTTTCAAGGGAATTCTTTTAATTTTATTATTTATAAAAATTTCACAGTTCTTCCAACTTTACACTGTAAATTGGATTTTCACAAGATTTATAAATGATGGTATTGTTGCAATAATTGTTTTATTTCAACCGGAAATTAGAAGAGGTCTTCAATATTTAGGTTTAACTTCAAGTATTAAAAATAATTTTAGTCAAAATAAGGAAGCTGTTCCAGAAACTGTTGAAGAAATTATTTCGGCTGTAGCTTCTCTTGCTAGACAAAAGATTGGCGCCCTTATTATTATTGAAAAAGAAGTAGGCCTCACTGAAGTTATAGAAACTGGTACAGAAATAAACGGTCTTGTCAGCAGTGGTCTACTTATAAATATTTTTATTCCTAACACGCCTCTTCACGATGGGGCGGTTATTATAAAGGGTTCAAAGGTAAAGGCGGCAGCCTGCTTCTTGCCACTTTCTGACAATCAAAAAATTTCTAAGGAACTTGGAACTAGACATAGGGCAGGAATTGGAATTTCTGAAAAATCAGACTGTCTAAGTATTATGGTTTCTGAAGAAAATGGAACTATTTCAACTGCAGAAAATGGTCTTATCTCAAGATATTTAGATATTGAGACTCTTGAAGCAAAACTTCTTGAGATTTACAGTCCAGAATATAGGGCGAGAACTATTTTCGCAAAGCGTGGTGAAAAAAATGAAAAAGATAAGTTTTAAAAATGACAAAAGTTTAATGATAAAAATCATGTCTCTTGTTTTTGCTATTATCTTGTGGTCCTATGTAAAGGGAGAGGCAAATTTTATAACTTCAGCAAATTTTAAAAATATTGAAGTTACTTACGATGGTCTTTCTAATTTAAAGGAAAAGAATTTGACAATTATATCACCTAAGGAATCAAGGGTAGATGTAAAACTTCAGGGATATAATTCTTATATGAGAAATGTTACAAAAGATGGAATAGTTGCTAAAGTTGATGTAAGTAAACTTAGTGAAGGAGAACATTCTGTTCCTGTAAATGTTTCTTATATTGATCTTGGCATTTCTGTTGTAAATACATCACCAAGAAGGATTCCCTTTAAAATAGATAAAATTTTAGAAGAAAAACACAGAGTTAGCATAGTTACAAAAAACAAACCTCAAAGGGGTTTATCTGTAGGAGAAATTGACAAAACTCTTGATGTTGTAGTTAAGGGACCAAGTACTTATATAAATAAAATCAATAAAGTAGAGGCTCGCATTGACGTAACAGATTTAACTGAAACTACAAGCCTTGATGCTGAAATTTTTGCCTATGACGATTCGGGAAAAATTATAAAGGAAGTTACTGTAACGCCTCTTACTGTAAAAGTTGATGTACCTATTTTAAAGAGTAAGACAGTTCCTATTAAATTAGTTTATAATGAAAATACAACAAAAAATATTGAAATAAATGACTTTTCAATTGAGCCAGCTTCTGTTACAATTAGAGGAAATTCTGATGTAATTGATTCTATTGATTCTATCGAAACTCGTCCTATTAATTTTAACAATGTTAAAAAGGGTGACGACCAAGTTAGATTGAATTTGCCAGATAAGGTTACACTAGTTGACGAAAATATTAATTATAAATTGAAGGAAAAAGTTAAGGAAGTAGAGTAATTTTTAATAATCAGGAGGGAATATGGAATTTTTTGGAGAAGGATTAACATTTGATGATATTTTACTTGTGCCAGCAAAATCAGAAATTTTGCCTAACCAAGTTGATCTATCAACTAATTTGACAGAAAAAATTAAGTTAAACATACCACTTATGTCTGCAGGAATGGACACTGTTACTGAACACAGAATGTCAATTGCCATGGCAAGAGAAGGTGGAATTGGTATTATTCACAAGAATATGTCAATTGAAGAACAAGCCCTTGAAGTTGATAGAGTTAAGAGATCTGAACATGGAGTAATTACTGACCCATTTTCACTTACTAAGGACCATTCTATTAAAGATGCTTCTGAGCTTATGGAAAGATATAGAATAAGCGGTGTTCCAGTTGTAACTGAAAAGGGAATATTGGAAGGAATTATAACTAATAGAGATATTAGATTTGAAACTGATTTATCTAAGAGAATCAGCGAAGTAATGACTTCTGAAAAATTAATAACAGGTGCTCCTGATATTACTCTTGATGAAGCTTTAAAAGTTTTGAAAAAATACAAAATTGAAAAACTTCCTCTTGTAGATAAGGATAATGTCTTAAAAGGACTTATAACTATTAAGGACATTGAAAAACATGAACAATATCCAAATTCTGCAAGAGATAAATCTGGAAGATTAATAACAGGTGCTGCAGTTGGAGCAACTAAGGATGTTCTTGATAGAATTGAAGCCCTTGTAAAGGCTAAGGCTGATGTATTCGTAATTGATACTGCACATGGTCAATCTAAAAATGTTTTAAATACTATAAAAAATATTAAGGATGCCTTCCCAGATATTCAACTTATAGCTGGTAATGTTGCAACTTATGAAGGAACCGAAGATTTAATCAAAGCTGGTGCTGACTGTGTTAAGATTGGTATTGGACCTGGTTCAATTTGTACTACAAGAGTTGTAACTGGTATTGGCGTTCCACAAATCACTGCCATTATGGAAGCTTATAGGGCTGCAAAAAAATATGGCGTGCCAATTATTGCTGATGGTGGTATTAAATTCTCAGGAGATGTTGCAAAGGCACTTGCTGCTGGTGGAAATGTTGTTATGATGGGTTCACTTTTTGCAGGAACTGACGAATCACCAGGAGAAGAAATTTTTGTTGAAGGTAGAAGATTTAAAGCCTATAGAGGTATGGGATCACTTGGTGCTATGAGTGCAGGCTCATCTGACAGATATTTCCAAAGTGGAACTACTAAATATGTTCCTGAAGGTGTTGAAGGTAGAGTTCCATATAAGGGACTTGTAGGAGACATTGTCTTCCAACTTGTTGGTGGTGTAAAATCTGCTATGGGTTATCTCGGAGCAAAGGATTTAGAAACTCTAAGAGCTACAGCTAAGTATGTAAAAATTACTCAAGCTTCACTTACAGAATCTCACCCACACAATATTACTATTACTAGAGAAGCTCCTAACTACTATTAATTATTAAAAATTTATTAATGAATCCACTTCAATTGAATTTGGAGTGGATTTTATTTATAATTAGCATTGAGAGGTGATATTTTGAAAACTAAGGTATTGCTTGTTGAAGATGAAGAATCAATAAGAAAATTTGTAAAAATAAATTTGGAAAGAGAAGGATACATAATTTTTGAAGCTGGAAGTGGCGAAGATGGAATTGAAATCGCAAGAAAAGAAAAACCTGATATAGTTGTCCTAGATATAATGCTACCAGGAATTGATGGATTTGAAGTTTGTAAAACATTAAGAGGAGAATTTCCAAGCCTAGGAATTATTATGCTAACTGCAAAGGCAGAGGATTATGACAAAATAATGGGTCTACAATATGGTACTGACGATTATCTTACAAAACCCTTTAATCCAACAGAACTAACTTTAAGAATAAAATCTATTGAAAGAAGACTTGAACCTGAAGAAGTTAAGGATAGTAATTTAATAATTGATCCACCTTTTAAAATAGATTCTTATTCAAGAAAATTTTATAAGGATGATGTTGAGCTTGAGCTTACACCTACTGAATATCAAATTATAAAAATATTTATGACAAGTCCAGGTAAGGCCATGACAAGAGATGAAATATTAAGACTTGTCTGGGGCGATGACTTTTTAGGTGATTCAAAAATTGTTGATGTTAATATAAGAAGGCTTAGGTCAAAAATTGAAACTAATCCTGCTAAGCCAAAGTACATTGAAACAGTTTGGGGAACAGGATACAGATGGAAATAAGAGGTGTCTGTAATTGAAAAATAAAATTGGAAAAAGATTAGTTAGAAGTTTTCTAATAGTTATTTTAATTACAATTTCAATTATAGATATATTTTTGCTTTCTGTTTTTAGTTTTTATTATTACAACAACATTTCCAAGGAATTAATTTCAAGAATGGAGCTTTCTCTTGAAATTTATAAGAGAGATTATTCAGATAAGGCAATTGAAGATTTAATATATGAAGATAGCGATATTTTTCTATCAAATACTAATGCAGAGGTTCAAATTTTAAATAATAATGGGGAAGTATTGTTAGATTCTATAGGAAAGCTTTCTACAAATTCAATTGAGACTTCAGACCTTTTAGCAGCAGAAAAGGGAGAAATAAAAACTTGGCGTGGTGAAGATGTAGAAACTGGAGAGAAAATTATGTCTGTAACTGGAGCCATAAAAAACAATAATGGAGAAAATATTGGCTATTTAAGATTTATTTCTTCAATGGAAGAGGCAAATAAGGCGATATTAAAAACAGGAATTTCTCTTCTTATATTCACACTTTTTGTTGCCTTAGTTACAACTATGGTTTCACTATTTATTTCAAGATCAATTGTAAAGCCTATACTTGAGCTCACAGAAGTTGCTAAGACAATGTTAAAGGGAAACTATGAAGAAAAGGCAAAAGTCTATGAAGATGACGAAATAGGAGAACTAGCTAAGACTTTAAATGCCATGAGCGACGAAATTATAAATAAAGACCGAATTAAAAATGATTTTATTTCTTCAATTTCTCATGAGCTTAGAACTCCTCTTACATCGATAAAAGGCTGGGCAGTTGTGCTAAAGGATGCAAAGGATGACGAAAAAGAATTAGTTGAAGATGGTTTAAATATTATAGAAAATGAAGCTGATAGACTAGCAAAAATGGTTGAAGAACTTTTGGATTTTTCAAGATATATTTCTGGAAGAATTACCTTGGATAAGGATTTATTTGATATGACGCAAACTTGCATTGATGTTTCAAAACAAATGAGACCTCGTGCCAAGTCAAATAATATTGAATTTATAACGGAATTTCCAGAGGAAGCCATACTTTTATATGCCGATGAAAATAGAATAAAGCAGCTTCTTATAAACTTACTTGATAATGCAATCAAATTTACATCTGACAAGGGCTGGGTTAAATTTCAAATGTTAAGGGAAGATAATTTCATACATCTAATGATTTCTGACAATGGAATGGGAATGACAAAGGAAGAAATTGCACATGTTAAGGAAAAATTTTATAAGGGCAAGCATTCTAAGAGCCATAGCGGAATTGGTCTATCAATAAGTGATGAGATTACTAAACTTCACAATGGAAATTTGGAAATTTTCTCAGAAGAAAATATTGGAACAACAGTAAAAGTAACTCTTCCAATTGAGATACCAAAGGAAGTAGGTGATAAAATTGATTAAAAAATTATTTATAATAATTTCATTAATTTTTTTAACTGCATGCTCCTTTTTGTCATCTTCTGGCACTAATATTGAAAGACCAGTTATGGGACAATCTCCAATTTATGGTAAATGGGCAATTACAAAATTTATTTACAATAAAAAAATAAACCAAGACAATTTTCTATTTAAGGATATTATTGGCGAGAATTTATATTTTTCAAATGACCAGGTTGTACTAGCAAATGATTATATAAAAGATGCAGAGTATAAGGTAAAGTATGTTAAATTATCTGAATATCTTTACCAAAAATTTAATTTAGATTATAAAAGTCTTGGAATAGAAGATTCAGATGTTTATACAACTTATATATTTGATTCAAAATCAAGCAGAAGTATTTATTATGAAGTTATAAAAACTAGTGAAAATACTGCCCTATTATTTGACAATGGGGTAATACTTGAGATGAAACTTATAGACGACAAAATTAATAACGATGATTTAAATAGTTTAATTATTGCTAAAAAAGATGAAGTTCTTGCAAGGGGTAATCTCTTTGATTACAATGGTGATAAAGGTTTTTTAATTGCTTTTAAAACTAAAAGTGATTCAAATATGCCTACATGGAATTACAAAACTCTCTACATTAAATTTTCTGATTTAAAGCTAGAAAATGTATATGAAATGAATAATATTATAATTCCAAGAAATGACAATTTTTCTGAAATAAGTGTCCAAAAAGAATCAAAGGGAGAAGAGACTACAGATAAAGTAATTTTAAAGGATTTTAAAAATTCAAAAATTATAAAAGATGATAGGGATCTAATGAAGACTGAGGATTTAAAGGAAAATAACACTTTAAAGACTATAGATTTTGTCACAAATAATTATATAAATGTGGAAAGTTTTGATAGAGAAACTAATACGACTAAGCTTAGAATTTATAAATTAGATGATTTAGATAGCAAAAACCCTTTAAGCTATAAGGAATTTTTAAATGAAAAAAATTTAGAAACTGAAGGGAAAAATATTGAAGCCTTAAAAAAAGATCCTTACAATATAGGTATTTATAGAGACAATGGTTTTTGGAAATTAAAGGGAAGAGCGGACTTAGAAGATAATAAATTTTCTGATTTTGATTTAAATTTAGTTCTTCCTAATGATGTAAATAAGTACAACGAAATAAATATACCAATGTCTCACATTAAGAATTTTAAATCTAGCATTAAGGATGGTTTTGTATCTCCTGACAATAAATTTTTAATAACATTGGAAAATAATTATCTAAGAATATATAATATAGAGGATAATAAAATTAATCCTAGTGCAATTTTTGAAAGAGAAATAGGTAATGAAGCGTCTACAATTATGACAGAGTGGGCAACTGGACGCTATTCAAATATTTGGCAACAAGAACTGTCATCTAATAAATGAGGTGTAAAATGAATAAAATAATGGAATTGGTTATGGAAAATTCAACTTATTTGCTTCTAACTTTTGGGGCGATTTTAATTGGAGTAGTCCTTACCTTTATAGTTAACTTTGCAGCAAAAGATTTAAAATTTATAAAATATTTGCCAGGTCTTGCCCTAGTATTTATTGGAATTATTTCACTTTTTATGGTGATAAATAAACTTTTTGACCCAAGTAGTTTAGATAATCTTATTATTTTTGTAATAGGAGTATCATCTGGTTTGGTTTCACTTATTTTTGCTCTTATTATTGGCATTTCAAGTTCAGGAAAGAATCGTTACAAGAGAAATCCTAGAAAGAGATAAAATTTTATAAAAATAAAAAGCTCAAGATTAGAGGTTAGCCTTTTTTCTTGAGCTTTTTTTAGTTTTAATAAATTTTTAATCTTAAATATAATTTTTTATTTAATTTTAATTTAATAAGTTGAAATGTAATCCTTCATGGATTCAAATTTTTTGTCGCCAATGCCATCTACATTTTTAATATCTTCAATTGACGAAAAAGAATTTTGTGAGCGATAATTTATTATTTTTTCTGCTGTTTTTGCTCCAACTCCAGGAATTTTTTGAAGCTCAGTGGAATCGGCTGTATTTATATTTATTTTTCCAGCATTACTATTTTCTCCACTTGAAACAAGGCTAGAAATTTCATTATTACTAACTTCACCAATTTTTGGAATGTAAATTTTTTCTTCGTCGTGAAGTTTTGCAGCAAGATTAATCCTATCAAGATCTGCATCATCTGTGGCTCCACCAGCCATTTCTAAAGCGTCCACAACTCTTTTTGATGAATTTATTTTTAAAATCCCAGGATTTTTTACTGCTCCAGAAATATGTACCATTATTTCTTTATTTTCATCAGCTGATTCTATTTCTAATTTTTCTAAATCTTTTTTGTCAAATTCCTTTTCTTCATGACTTGAAGTTTTTATGTCGAGAAGAGATTTTGCTTCATCAGGAAATTTGTGGGAATCATAATATTGATATCCAATTATTAAACACAAAAAAATTATTACTATGTAGGGAAGATTATCTTTTTTTAAAAATTTAAAATCCATTTTATCACTCATTCATTTATAAAAATATATTTTCAAAACTTTATTACCCTAAATAGATATTTTTACACAGTTTTCAAATGGCAAAATCTATGTTATAATTTATTCATCGAAACGATTTCAAAAAATTTACATAACAGGAGGAAAGTATGAAAGTTTATACAACAGATAAGGTAAGAAATCTTGCTCTCGTAGGACATTCTGGCTCCGGAAAGACAAACCTAACAGAGGCTATGTTATTCCAAAGTGGAGCTACACAAAAACTTGGAAATGTTTCTAGCAAGAATACAGTTTCCGACTTCTCAAAAGAAGAAAAGGATAGAGGAACATCCATAGGAACATCAATTATTCCTATTGAATGGAGAAATTATAAAGTAAATGTTATAGATACTCCGGGCTATCTTGACTTTGTTGGAGAAGCTCATGGCGCTCTAAGAGCAAGTGAAGCTGCAATAATGGTTATTGATGCAACTAAGGGTATTGAAGTAGGCACAGAAAGAACTTGGAAATACACAGAAAAAATTGGTCTTCCAAGAATTATTTTTATAAATAAAATTGACGGAGAAAATGTAAACTTTAGAAAATTAATGGATGAACTTGAAGCTTCCTTTGGTAAAAAAGTTATTCCTTTCTCAGTGCCAATTGGCGAAGGAGAACACTTTGTCGGAGTTACAGATGTTATTTTCCAAAAGGGATACAAATATGTAAACTCTGCACCACAAGAAACTGAACTAAATCACGACCAAGTTAAGGCAACTGAAAGAATGTATGAAGAAATTGCAGAAGTTGTTGCTGGTTCTGATGAAGTTTTAATGGAAAAATATTTCTCTGGAGAAAAATTCACTAGAGAAGATCTTTTAAGAGGAGTTACAACAGCACTTCTTGAAGGTGACGCTGTTCCACTACTTGTAGGAAGTGGTGAAAAGGGAATTGGAATTGACATTTTACTAAACACAATTGTAAATTATATGCCAGCACCTGATGATGATCGTGCAAATCAAGGCTTTAGATATAAAGATGGAGAAGAAAGAAAAGTTTCTTCAAAGGATCCTTTTGCTGCAGTTGTATTTAAGACAATTTCTGATCCATTCCTTGGAAAAATTTCTATTTTCAAGGTTATATCAGGCACAATTAATAAAAATACTTCTCTATACAATGTAAATGCTGAAGAAAGTGAAAAACTTGGTGGACTTTATATTATGAGAGGTAAAGAACAAATTGATATAGATGAAATTCACGCAGGAGATATTGGAGCAACTACAAAACTTGCTAAGACAGTAACAGGTGATACACTTTGCGATAAAGATCATATAGTTGAATACAAAAAATTAAAATATTCTACACCAGTTTTATATTATGCAATTGAACCTAAGACTAAGGGAGACGAAGAAAAACTTTCTCAATCTCTAAAGAAAATTAAGGATGAAGACCCAACATTTGTAATTGAAAGAAATCCTGAAACTAAACAAATGACTATTGGTGGTCAAGGTAAAGTGCAACTTGATGTAATTCTTGACAAATTAAAGAATACTTACGGTGTTGAAGTAAACATTGTTCCATTTATAGTTCCTTATAGAGAAACAATTAGAAAGACAGCAAGCGTTCAAGGTAAACACAAGAAACAATCTGGTGGAGCAGGACAATATGGTGATGTTTGGATTAGATTTGAGCCATCTGACAAGGACTTTGAATTTGATGAAGAAGTTTTTGGTGGTGCAGTTCCTAAGAATTATTTCCCTGCTGTTGAAAAGGGAATTATTGAATCCAAAGAAAAAGGAGTTCTTGCAGGATATCCTGTAACAAACTTCAAGGCTGTCCTATATGATGGATCTTACCATGATGTTGACTCCAATGAAATGTCTTTCAAACTTGCAGCTAACCTTGCCTTTAAGAAGGGAATGCAAGAAGCAAGTCCAGTTCTTCTTGAACCTATAATGAAAGTTGAAGTTACAATTCCAGAAGAATATCTTGGAGATGTAATGGGCGACATGAATAAGAGACGTGGAAGAATTCTTGGAATGGACCAACAAAATGATGGCACACAAGTTTTAATTGCTGAAGCACCACAAGCTGAACTTTTCTCTTATCTAATTGACTTGAGATCACTAACTCAAGGTAGAGGAACTTTCAGCATGGAATTTGTGAGATACGAAGAAGTTCCACAAAATATTGCAGAAAAAATTATTGAAGAAAGAAATGCAGAAAAATAAAATAAATTTTAAAGGGTTGGGCACAAGGGCTCAACCTTTTTTTGTTTTTTAAAAATTAGGAAAAATTTATAAGGACTTAATGTATTTATTTAAAATAATTCTATTATAGAATTTATAATAGTAATTAGCTTTACAAAATAAATATTTTATATTAAACTATAAATAGTAAAAGATAGTCAAATTTTTATAACTTAAAAGACAAAGATAGTCAAAGGAAGTGTACTATGGCAAAGCTTTCTAACTCCATTGAAGATTTTTTAAATGAACTTATTTTTGAATCTGGTGGAGCTCTTGAGATACAAAGATCAAAAATTTCAGACCACTTTAACTGTGCTCCTTCGCAAATTAATTATGTATTGACCACAAGGTTCACACCCTTTAAGGGATACTATGTTGAGTCAAGGCGTGGCGGCGGAGGCTACATTAGAATAGTAAAGGTTAAATTTGAAGATGATGAAGATACAATTGATACTTTTTTAAGTTTTATAGGTGATTCTATTACAAAAAATAATTCTGATGAACTGTTAAAGGAACTTTTAAGACTTAATAAGGTGACTGAAAGGGAGATGGAACTTATGAAAGTTGCTCTCTCAGACAGGGCTCTTAGTGAGTGTGAAAATAAAAATGAAATTAGAGCAGATTTATTAAAAAATATGCTCCTAGTTATTTTTAGTTAGGAGGGAAGAAGATGCTTTGTGATGTTTGCAAAGAAAGAGAATCAGTTATCTCTTATACAAGGATAAAAGACGATGGAATAGAAGAAGTGCATCTTTGCGAAGTTTGTGCTGAAGAAAAATTTAAAAGAGATTTTAAGGGGTATCAAAATATTATTCCTCAACTTGAAAATGCCCTAAAGAATATTTTTCAGTTTACAGCAAATTCCTATAATGAAGAAGATGACATAAGCTGTGAATATTGTGGTAGATCTTTTCGTGAGCTAAAGTCAAAAGGAACTCTTGGTTGTCCAAAATGTTATGATTCCTTTGGAGACGAAATTAAAAAGTATTTAAATGCTTTAAATATAAATTTAAAATACAGGGGAAAAATTCCAAAGAATGCAGAAAGTTATCTTGTTTATAACAGAAAACTTGAGGATTTAAAGGAGAAGCTTGACCTTGCCATAAATTTAGAAGAATATGAAAAGGCAGCAGAAATAAGAGACGAAATAAAAAAGTTAAAGGAAGATGTCAGTGTCTAAAATTATTTTAGGATATAAATTAAAATTATATAGAAATATTGACGGCAAAAAATTTGTAAATACAATGACTGAAGAAGAGTTAAGGGAAAATTTAGACTTCTTAGACCCAATTTTAAGTGATTTAGGCTACAATAAAGTTGATTTTTTAAATATTTCTTCTCTTAAAAAACTTGAATATGTAGAAAATGGAAGACTTGGCAAAAAAACTGTTGAAAGAGAAAATTTAGGATTTTATGAGAAAAAAGACTCTCCAGATATTTTAATAAATGCAGGAGAACATATTGAACTTCAAGCTTTTTCAAGGACAAAATCTATTGAGGATTTGTATGGAGAAATTTATTCTTTGGAAGAAAAGTTAGAAGAAAAAATTAATTTTTCCTTTAATCCAAATTTTGGTTATTTGAGTTCTAGAGTTTTAAATTCCGGCACGGGCTTAAAGCCCATTGCACTTTTATATCTACCTGCCCTAAATTATTTTGGCATTGAGGAAATTGCAAGAGGCCTATCAAGACTTGGCTACACCCTTGCATCTTATAGAGATAGCTCAAACAAGGCTTTGGCAAGTATTTACACTCTTTCCTTTGAGTCAACCTTTGGCGAAGAGGAAAAATCTTATATAGAAAAATTAAAAATCATCGCGCGAGAAATTGCCGATGTTGAAAGGGAAAATAGAAAAAAATTATATTTAGACAACATTATGACTCTTGAAGATATGGTAAATAGAGCCTTTGGAGTTCTTGCCCATGCAAGGTTGTTGTCGGAAGAAGAGATGATGCAGTCCATGTCTACAATTAATCTTGGAATTGAACTTTCCATTTTAAAGGCAAATCGAGATTTTGATTTTTATGAGGAGATTAAAAAACTGAGAAATGGATATTTGCAAATTGAGAGAGGAGCAATATTAGATCTTAAATCAAGAGATATTTTAAGAGCTAATAAGGCGAGGGCTCTCATGAAGGAGGTTTTCAAATGAGTATGTTTGGAAGATTTAGTGAAAAATCACAAAAGGCAATTCTCTTTGCTCAGCAAGAAGCTAGGGAGCAGAGGCATTCATATATAGGCTCAGAGCACATTTTATTGGGAATAATTAGAGAAGGAACAGATACTGGCGCTCACATATTATCAAGACTTGGCATAGATTATAAAAAGGCAAAGGAAGCAACACTTGACATTGTAAGTAGTGGTCAGGGTCCAGCTATTTCAAGTATTGCGTACACTCCAAGGACAAAGAGAATTTTTGAACTTGCCTTTGAAGTTTCAAAGGAAATGGGAGAAGTAGCAGTGTCAACAGAACACCTTCTTCTTGGCATTTTGCGTGAAGGTCAAGGTGTTGCCATATTAGTTTTAAAAAGACTTGGCATAGATATTATAAGTCTTGAAAATGATATTTTAAATAATATGGAAGACTATGAAGATTATGAAGATGAAGGCAGTGAAATTTCTTCAGAAGCCCTAGAAAAATATACAACAAATTTAAATAAAAAGGCTGAAGAGGGAAAAATCGACCCAGTAATTGGAAGAGAAAAAGAAATAAAAAGAGTAATTCAAGTTCTATCTCGTAGGACAAAAAACAATCCTGTTTTAATTGGAGAACCTGGCGTTGGTAAAACTGCCATAGCTGAAGGACTTGCAGCAGAAATTGTTGCAGGAAATGTGCCAGAAATAATGAAGGATAAAGTAATTTTAACTCTTGATATTTCACAGCTTATAGCTGGTTCAAAATACAGAGGCGACTTTGAAGAAAGACTTAAAAATGTAACTAATGAAGCTGCAAAAAACAAAAATATTATTTTATTTATTGATGAAATGCATGTCATAATTGGTGCAGGTTCAGCTGAAGGATCACTTGATGCTTCAAATATTTTAAAACCACTTTTAACAAAGTCAGTTTTACAAGTTATGGGAGCTACAACTATTTCCGAATACAGAAAGAAAATTGAAAAGGACACAGCTTTCGAAAGAAGACTTATGCCAATTATGGTAGACGAGCCAAGTGTAGAGGATTCAATAAAAATCATAAAGGGACTTAAAAATATTTATGAAAAACATCACAATGTTTTAATTCCTGATGAAACTATTGAAGCTGCTGTAAAATATTCTGATAGATATTTAAATGATAGGTTTTTACCAGATAAGGCAATTGATTTAATTGATGAGGCAAGTTCAAAATTAAAAATTGAAACTTACAAAATTCCTGAATTTGAAGAAGAATTTAAAAAAGAACTTGAAGAAATTGAAAATAAAAAATCTGAAGCAGTAAAAAATCAAGATTATGAGCTAGCTGCAAATCTACGTGATGAGCAAAAACAAGTCGAAAAAAAATATAAAGAAGAAATAGAAAAATTTCAAGAAAAAGAATCAAAAAAAGAAGTTACGCCAGAACTTATCGCCGACATTGTCTCTGATTGGTCAAAGGTACCTGTTACTGAAATGACTGCAGAAGAAACTGAAAAGCTAAGAGATTTAGACGACAAATTAAAAGAAGATGTCAAGGGTCAAGATGAGGCTGTAAAAACTCTTGCTAAGGCAATAAAAAGATCAAGAATTGGACTTAAAGATCCCAATAAACCAATTGGATCCTTTATATTTGTAGGGCCAACTGGTGTTGGTAAGACTTTCCTTGCCAAGAGCCTTGCAAAAAATTTATTTGGCAAGGAAGAAAATATGATTAGGTTTGACATGTCTGAATACATGGAAAAATTCACAGTTTCAAAACTTGTGGGATCACCTCCAGGATATGTTGGCTATGAAGAAGGCGGAGAACTAACTGAAGCAGTTAGAACACATCCTTATTCAGTAATTCTTTTAGATGAAATCGAAAAGGCACATCCAGACATTTTTAATATTTTGCTACAAATTTTAGATGAAGGTAGATTAACAGATTCCAAGGGAAGAACTGTAAACTTTAAAGACACAGTTATAATTATGACTTCAAATGCAGGAGCAAATCTCCTTGCCAAAAATTCAGTTCTTGGATTTTCAACTTCTGAAAGTTCACTTAAGAAAAGCGAATATGAAAATATGAAAAAAATTATTAATGAATCTTTAAAGGAAAAGTTTAGACCTGAATTTTTAAATAGAGTTGATGATGTTGTAATATTTAAAACTCTTGAAAAAGCTGAAATTAAAGATATTGTTAAAAATATGCTTGATAAATTAAGTGATAGACTTTCTGAAATGGGAATAAAGACAAATTATACAAATAAGCTTATAGACTTTTTAGTTGAAGAAGGTTATGACAAAGTCTTTGGTGCAAGACCACTTCAAAGGACTATTACAAAATTAATTGAAGATAAAATTGCCGACGAATTTTTAGATGGAAAAATAAAAGATGGCGATGAAATTTCTGTAAATGTAAAATACAAAAAGGTTCAAATAGAAAAAGTTAAAAAGACAAAAAGGGCTAAAAATGAAAAAGAAAATAGTGTATCAATGCAGTAAATGCGGATATATTTCCCAAGGATTTTTTGGGAAATGCCCAAATTGTAACTCATGGAATACTTTAGAAGAAAAAGAGGAGGAGTCTAATGATAAGACTCCTTCAAAAAATAAAAAAATAAAAAAAGATGCCCTTAAACTAAGGGCAGTAGAAACTTCTTCTGACGAGAGAGTTATGACAGGCATTGAAGAATTTAATAGGGTTATGGGTGGCGGAATTGTAAAAGATTCTGTCAGCATTTTAACCGCAAAGCCAGGTTCTGGTAAGTCGACTCTACTTATGCAAGTGGCAAATGATCTGGCAAATAAGGGCATGAGAGTTTTATATGCATCAGGGGAAGAATCTGAAACGCAAATAAAAATGAGGGCAGAAAGAATTTTGGATAAGCTTTCTGATAATATTTGGGTTTATTCAGTAACTTCTCTTAATTCTGTCTTGGATCAAGTTGAAAAAATTGATCCACAGATGATTATTATTGATTCAATTCAAACTTTTACCCTAGACGAATTTCCACAAAGACCTGGCACGCCAACTCAGACAATGGAGTGTGCCTACAAGATGACTGAAATTGCAAAAAATATAGAAAAACCACGCATGGTATTTTTAGTTGGACAAATGACTAAGCAAGATGAACTTGCTGGAGTGAGAAGCCTTGAGCATTTAGTTGATACAGTTTTATTAATTGACGGAGATTCATCTGAAGATTTAAGATCACTAATGACTACAAAAAATAGATATGGATCTACTGGAGAAATTGGATTTTTCTCTATGACTGAAAAGGGCATGATATCTATTGACAATCCATCAGAATATTTTATGACTAAAAGATCAGCAAGTGAACAAGTACCTGGATCATCTCTTTCAGTCATTAGAGAGGGGACAAGACCAATAATTTTGGAAACAGAAGCACTTGCCTCAAAGACCTTTCTCCCTTATCCCTCAAGAATTTCTGAATCTATAAGAAGGGAACATTTAAACACCTTAGTTTCCATCTTAGAAGAGAGAGCGGGAATAAAATTTTTAGATAAAAATATTGTTATAAAATCAACTGGTGGAATTAAGGTAAAGGAACAAGCATCTAATTTATCTGTAATGATTTCAATAGTTTCTTCAACTTTAAATAAGCCAGTTGAAGCAAACTCTGTTTTTATTGCCGATGTAGGACTAACTGGCGAACTTAAAAATGTGCCAAGTCTTGATGTTAGACTAAAGGAAGCAGAGAGAATGGGCTTTAAAAAAGCATACATTTCTAAGTACGCTAGTGCTAAAGAAGAAAATTATAAGTTTATAAAACTTATAAAACTTTCAAATATTTTAGAAGTTATTCAAAAAGTTTTTGAAATATAAATAAATTTTTGCAAGAAAAAAACTCTTTTTACTATTAAGTAAGAAGAGTTTCTTTTTTTATAAATATTTAAATTTAAGCTGTCTTTGTCTTTTTCATGCTTGCAATCACAATTGCAATAACAAGACCAATTAACATTGGAACAAGCCAACCAAGACCAAACTTAGTAAGTGGGAAGGAATCCAAAACATCTCCAAAGCTTCCTAAAAGATTCATTCCCTTTAGTACAAATAAAAGTCCAAAAATTAGAGATACAATTGCTGGAATTTTAAATACAATATCGTTTTTGATTTTTTCGTTAAATAGTCCTATCAAAACTATTGTCATTGCACATGGATAAAGAATTTCAAGAATTGGTGCTGAAATTTTTATAATTTGACTTACACCAAGAACTGAAATAGCACAAGATACAACTGAACAAATAATAACAATAATTTCATAAGAAATTTTTCCTTTGCTTAGTTCATTAAAGAAATTTCCTGCAGCTGAAATTAAACCAATTGCAGTAGTAAGACAGGCAAGGGCAGTTATGATTGCCAAGATATAAACACCAACTCCACCAAGAACTCTATTTGTGATATCTACAAGAAGTCTAGTGTTGTCTGTATTAATATCATATATACCAAGGCTTGAAGTTTGAGCGCCAAGGTATAGTAGACCGCCATAGATAATTGCTAGACATACTGCTGCTATAATACCAGATAAAATAGTTGCTTTAATTTCTAATTTTTGCGAAGAATAATTTCTAGTTTTAACGGCATTTAGTACAACTAGAGCAAACATACATCCTGCAATAGCATCCATTGTTTGATATCCATCTGTAATTCCCTTTTCAAGAACATTATCGATCATAGTAGTATTTGCAATTTCACCAATTGGGCTTACAATTCCATTTACTATAAGAACAGCCATACAAAGAATTAGTGAAGGAGTTAAAAATTTTCCAACTATATCAACAACTTTGCTAGGTCTTATACTCAATAAGCAAGCTATTATAAAGAATACAACAGAGAACAAATATCTATTTACAGATTCACCAAAGATTGGCAATATACCAATTTCGTAAGTAGTCGCTGCAGTTCTTGGAGTAGCAAGGAAAGGTCCAATACATAAAATAATTGCTGTTGAAATAATAATTGCAAAAGTCTTATTTACTCTTGAAGCCAGTACATTTAAGTTACCATCATATTTAGAAAGAGCAATAATTGCAAGTAATCCTAATCCTGCATCAGTAATTGTAAATCCCAGGAATCCGACCCACCATTGTGGACCAGATATAAGTCCTAGATAAGGTGGAAAAATCAGATTTCCGGCACCAAAAAACATTGCAAAAAGTGCAAAACCGATTACGAATAAATCTCTAGTACGAATTTCATTATTCATCTTTTTACCTCCATATAATTATTTTTTCTATTTTACCACAATTAAATAAATTTTGGTACACTAAAATGTTGAATAGTAATAAAAATTTTGGTACTATTTTCTTAAAGGAGATAATTATGAATTATACTGAATCAGTAACTTGGCTTGAAAATAGAAATATACCTCTTGGTGAATTTACACTTGATAATATAAAAGAGCTTTTAAACATTTTCCATAAGCCACAAGATAAATTAAAAATTATACACATTACTGGAACTAACGGAAAGGGATCAGTTGCCAGTTTTATTTCAAATGCCTTAATAGAAAATAATTTTAAAGTTGGCAAATTTACATCACCCTACATCACAAATATTCGTGAAGAAATTGAAATAAATAATGTAGAAATTTCTGAAAAAGATTTTGCAAATCTTGCTACAGAAGTAAGAGAAAAGGTAGAAGAACTTGACGAGAAAAAAATTTTTGTAAGTGGTTTTGAAATTTTAACTTCTATCTCTTATATTTATTTTGCTAGAAAAAATCTTGACTTTGCAGTAATGGAAGTTGGCATGGGCGGAAGAGTTGACGCAACAAATGTAATGGAAAAGTCAATTCCAGTATTCTGTCACATTTCTCTCGACCACTCTAATATTTTGGGAGATACAATAGAAAAAATCGCTCGTGAAAAGGGCGGCATAATAAAAGAAAATTCTCATGTATTTTCTTATCCACAAGAAGAAGCTGCAAGACTTGAACTAAAAAAAATAAGTCTTGAAAAAAATTCTGATTTTGAAGAATTTAATGAGGATGAAGTTAAAATTTTAAGCTCTAATGAACTTGGAAATATTTTTAACTTTAGAAATTATAAAGATGTTGAAATTTCTCTAATAGGTGAACATCAAGCACTTAATGCTTCCCTTGCACTAATGGTCCTTGACTTTTTAAAAGAAGAATATAAACTTCATGAAGAAAAAATAAAATTGGGATTAGAAAAGGCAAAAAATATTGGAAGGACAGAATGCCTATCTAAAGATCCACTAATTGTAATTGATGGATCTCACAATTTAGATTCCATTGAAAAAATAGAAGAGAGTGTAAAAAAATTTTCCTACAATAAACTTATTTTAGGGTTTAGTTTATTAAAAGATAAAGATCATGAGCACATACTTAAAAAAATTGAAAATATTGCTGATAAAATTGTCTTAACAGAAATTAATAATGAAAGGCATACAGATTTGGCTTCACTTGAAAGTGAATTTAAAAAGTTTTCAAAAAAAGAAATTTACTCAATAAAAAATAGAGAAGAAGCAGTTGAAAAAACTATTTCTCTTGCTGAAGAAGGCGACATGATTTTATGGTGCGGTTCTTTATATTTAATTAAGGATATTAGAAAAATTATTTTAGATAAATTAAATTAGAAAAAATTTTATAATAAAGAAAAAGTTCCCTTGATTATAGGGAACTTTTTTTCATAAATTTTATTAAAATAAAAATATATCACATTTAGAATATGTAAATGCTACAAAAAAAGGATCTTAATTTAGATCCTTAATTAGATAGCTCTTTCTACTTTACCAGATCTTAAACATCTAGTGCACACATTGATTCTTTTTGTAGATCCATTAACTACAGCCTTAACTCTTCTAATGTTAGGAGACCAGCTTCTGTTAGAACGAGAATGAGAGAAAGATATTTTATTTCCAAATGTTTTTTCTTTTCCACAAATTTCACATCTTTTAGCCATAACGCACCTCCTTTAGTCATTAAGCAACAAATATTTTATCAAAAAATGTTGCAAAGTGCAAATAATTTTTTCAATATGTTCTTATTTTACACTAATTTATTATTTTTTACAAAGGAATTTTTCAAATTCTCGTAATCTTTTGCAAAATTTGTTATAATAAATTAGATAAGGAGGTGCCCTCATGCCGGCAATTATAAATAGAGAACTTGGAAATATTGTGATAGAAGATAATGTACTTGCAAACATAGCTGGGATTTCAGCAATGGAAAGCTACGGAATTGTTGGAATGGCATCAAAAAATGCCGCCGATGGAATTTTTGAACTTTTGAGATTTGAGAATTTATCGAAGGGAATTGTTGTTAACACTGAAGAAAATGAAATAAGTATAGAACTTCATGTTGTTCTTGAATATGGAGTGAAAATTTCTACAGTTGGAGAAAATATTATAGAAAGAGTTAAGTTTAATATAGAAAATTTAACAGGACTTGAAGTTGATAATATTGAAGTTCTGGTAGAAGGCATTAGACTTAAATAGTGGAGGTAAGATTTTGGAAATAAATAAAATTAATGGTCCTTTATTAAAAGAAATTTTTAAAGGGGCTGTAAATTATCTAATATCCAGAAAGGAAGAGGTTAACGCTCTAAATGTGTTCCCAGTTCCTGACGGAGATACAGGTACAAATATGAGCCTTACATCAAAATCTGCCTTAAAACAAATTGATGCTTTAGAAGGAGATTTTTCAGTAGGAGATGTATCTGCTGCTGCTGCTCGCGGAGCTCTTATGGGAGCTAGAGGTAATAGTGGTGTAATCCTTTCTCAACTTTTAAGAGGTTTTTCTGAAGGGTTAGAAGGTATAAAGGAAGCTGGGACTTCTGAAATTGCTCATGCTTTTAAAAAGGCTAGTGAGACAACTTATAAGGCTGTTATGAAACCAATTGAAGGAACTATTCTTACAGTTGGTAGAGAAACTGCTGATTTTGCCATTAGACATTATAAAAAAGCTGAAGATCCAGTAAAATTTTTGGAAGATGTAATTGTTGAGGCAAATAAATCTCTTGACAATACGCCAAATCTTCTTGAAGTTTTAAAAGAAGCTGATGTAGTTGACGCTGGAGGTAAGGGTCTCGTTGTTTTACTTGAAGGTGCACTAAAAGTTTTAAAGGGCGAAGACATAGCTGATCAAAGTGAAGATGAAACTTTAAAGAAAAAGGCACAAAAAGAAATTCAATTTACTGAAGCTGATAAATCTCTTAAATATGGATATTGTACTGAATTTATTATAAATACAGATTACGAAGATATTGATTCCTTTAGAGAAAAAATTGCTCCTCTTGGAGATTGTTTACTTGTAGTTGGTGGTGGCGGAACTCATATTATTAAAGTTCACGTTCACACTAATGACCCAGGAATTGTTTTGCAACACGCTTGCGAACTTGGCCTTCTTCAAGATATTAAAATTGACAACATGAGATATCAACATAGAGAAGTTCTCTTTGACGACAGCGAAGTTGCTGAAGCCAAAAAAAAGGAAGAAGAGGAAGAAAAAATTGAAGAAAAAGATTATTCTTTCATTACTGTTTCTATGGGAAGTGGAATGACAGAAACTTTTAAATCTCTTGGCGTTGATTATGTTGTGTCTGGTGGACAAACAATGAACCCATCAACAGAAGATTTCTTAAAGGGAATAGATAAAGTTGGCGGAAAAGTTATATATATTATTCCTAACAACAGCAATATTATTTTATCGGCAGAACAAGCACGAGATATTTCTGACAGAGAAGTTATTGTAATTCCATCAAAGTCTGTCCCACAAGGTATAGCAGCATTGCTTGCCTTTAATGGAGAATTAGATAAAGATGAAAACAAGAAAAATATGATAGAAGCCATAGGAAGTGTAATCGACGCATCTGTAACTTATGCTGTTAGAGATACAACTATTGGTGGAAAAGAAATTCATAAAGATGATATTATAGGAATTGCATCAAAGGAAATAATCTCTAGTGGAAAAACTGTCTTTGATGTTGTTACTGAAACTGTGGATAAGCTAATAGATGAAGATATTTCTCTTGTAACTCTTTTCTATGGAGAAGATGTTAAAGAAGAAGATGCCGAAAAGGCTCGCCAGGCTATTGAAGAAAAATATCCAGATATTGACATAGATGTAATTAAGGGAGATCAACCAATTTATTATTACATCCTTTCATTAGAATAATTAGAATTTTTATGAGCCCGAAGTTTTTCTTTGGGCTTTTATCTTAGGTGAAAAAATGCTTAAATTAAGTGACTCTATAAAAAATTTAAAGGGAATTGGACCAAAAAGAGAGAAACTTCTTCATAAACTTGGAATTTATTCAATTTCTGATTTACTTTTATATTATCCAAGAAGATATGAAGATAGCTCAAAAATTAATAAAGTTTCAGAGGCAAAAATTGGCGAAAAAAATACCTTCAAAGTGAGAATTTTATCAAAACTTCAAAATAGGAGAATAAGAAAGGGTTTGACTCTTACTACTTTCTTGGCAGAAGATGATAGTGGAGAAGTTGAGCTTTCTTTTTTCAATGCCTTTTACTTAAATTCTTTCATAAGAATTGGAGGAGAATATCTTGTTTATGGCAAGGCAGATTTTTTTAGGGGAAGAGTTAGCGTAACTAGTCCAGAAATTGAAGAAATACATAAATTAAAAAAACTTGGAAAAATTTCTCCTATATATAATTTAACTGAAGGCTTAAATAATTTTGTCTTTGAAAATTTAATTGGTCAAATAATTGATTTAGATCTCTTTAATGAAAATTTGCCAGAGGAAATTTTAGAAAAATATTCTTTTATTAGTAAAAATGAAGCCATAAGGGCCATTCACTATCCAAAGTCCCGAAAAAATTATATTATGGCACGCCAGAGACTAATTTACGAAGAATTATTTTTATTTGAACTTTCAATTTTAAAAAATAAATTTCAAAATCAAAGGCGAGATGCCATAAAATTTGAAATAAAAGATGAAATTTATGACTTTATAAATAAACTTCCCTTTAAACTAACAGAAGGTCAAGAAAAGGCAATAGATGAAATTTTTTCTGATATGAAAAAGGGAAAGGCAATAAATAGACTTATTCAAGGTGATGTTGGAAGCGGTAAGACAATTATTGCCATTATAATAATGTATCTTTCCTATTTAAATGGCTATCAATCATCTATAATGGCGCCAACAGAAATTTTAGCCAAGCAACACTTTGAATCCTTTGTAGAGCTTTTAGAGCCACTTGGAGTAAAGGTCTCTCTACTTATTGGTTCAACTACAAAAAGTGCAAAGAGAGACATCCTAGATAATCTGGAGATGGGTTCAATTGATATTCTAATTGGTACTCATGCTCTTATAGAAGAAAATGTTGTTTTTAAAAAACTTGGAGTAAATGTAATTGATGAGCAGCACCGCTTTGGTGTAGTTCAAAGAAATATGCTACAAAATAAAAATAGAGATGCTGCCACACTTGTAATGTCTGCAACGCCAATTCCAAGAAGTTTAAGTCTCGTTCTCTATGCAGACTTAGACATTTCTGTCATAAAGACTATGCCAAAGGGCAGAAAACCAATTAAGACTATTGCAGTAAATGAGAATATGATAGAAAAATCTCTTGCCTTTATAAAATCAGAGTTAGAAAAGGGAAGACAAGCCTATGTTATTTGTTCTTTAATTGAAGAAAATGAAGATTATGAAAATTTACAGGCTGTAGAAAAAGTTTATGAAGAATTAAAAAAGTTTTTCTCTGACTATAAAATTGGACTTCTCCATGGGAAAATGAAGGCAGAGGAAAAAAATAAAATAATGAATGAATTTGCTGAAAATAAAATAAATCTACTTGTATCAACAACTGTTGTAGAAGTTGGAGTAAATGTGCCAAATGCAAGTGTAATTATGATTTATAATGCAGAGCGCTTTGGACTTTCCACTCTTCACCAACTAAGGGGTAGAGTGGGAAGAGGAACTCATCAGTCTTATTGCATACTTTATAATCTTTCCAAGAGCGAAATTTCTTGGGAGAGGATGAAAATTATGACGGATTCCAATGACGGATTTTACATTGCCAACAAGGACTTGGAACTTCGTGGCTTTGGAGACATCTTAGGCACAAGGCAATCGGGCATGCCAAACCTAAGGCTTGCAGATCCATTTAGAGACGAAACAATTTTAAAATATGCATCATCTGATGTGAAAGAAATTTTGAAAGAAGACCCAAACTTAGAGAGCAAAAAATATTTTTATTTAAATGGAGAAATTAGTGACTTTTATTCTGATTTGAACTAATATCTTTTAATATTTATTGACTTATGGTAAAATAAAACTAATTTGGAGGCTTTATGAGAATTATTTCAGGAAATAGACGAGGACTCAAATTAAAAGCACCAAAGGGACTAGATACGAGACCCACAGAAGATAGGGTAAAGGAATCTGTTTTTAACATTTTAGGTCAAAATTTTTTTGATGACCTTGTCCTAGATTTATTCTGTGGTAGCGGTGCAAATGGAATTGAATTTATTTCAAGAGGTGCAAAAAAGGCTTATTTTGTTGACAAATCAAAGGAAGCCATTGACTGCGTGAAATATAATTTAGATAAGGCAAAATTTTTAGATGAGGCAGTGATTATTGAAGATCATTTAAATAAGGCCCTTAGAAATTTAGATGTGAAATTCGATTACATTTACATGGATCCACCCTTTGATAGGCGCGATTTATATAAAAGAGCCTTTAAACTTATTAAAGAAAATAAATTATTAAAGCCTGATGGCAAATTAATTGTGGAATATAGTACAGATAAACAACTATTAATTGGCGAGGGTTTTAAAGAAATAAAAAATAAAAAATATGGAAATACTTCCATTTCCATATGCGGATGGGATGTAGATGAAAGCAATATATGCGGGTAGCTTCGACCCAGTTACAAATGGTCATTTGGACATTATTAAGAGAGCAAAAGATATTTTTGGAGAAGTAATTGTTGCAGTTTTAGATAACACCTCCAAAAAAGAATTATTTACAGTTGAAGAGAGAAAAGAACTTCTCCACAAAGTTTTAGATGGAGAAGAGGGCGTTGAAATAGATTCCTTTGACGGACTTTTAGTTGATTACGCAAAGAAAAAAAATTGTAAAGTAATAGTAAGAGGACTTAGATCAGCTTCAGATTATTTTAATGAATACACACTTGCCATGGCAAATATGCACTACAAAGACGGCGTTGAAACTGTTTTTTTATTGGCATCAAATGAAAATTTATTTGTAAGCTCAACACTTGCAAAAGAGGTTTCAACCTTTGACGGAGATACAGATTTATTCGTGCCTCCTGTTGTAGGAGAAGCTATGAAGAAAAAATTACTTAGGAGGAAGATATGAATTTAATTGATTTAGTTGAAGAATTGGAAGATCTTGTTGAAACATCTTCACAAATACCACTTACAAATAAGGTAATGGTAGACAGAGAAGAATTTTTGGAAATTGTTAATGAAGTAAAAATGCAAATTCCAGGAGAAATTTCTGAAGCACAGAGAATTGCTAAGGATAAGGACGAAATAATTAATGGAGCCCATGATGAAGCTGACAAAATTATTGCAGCTGCAAGAGCTCATTCTGAAAAAATTATTGATGAAAATGAACTTGTAAGACAAGCAAATGAAAGAGCAAGTGAAATTTTAAAATCTGCAAAAGAAGAATCTACTCAAATTAGAGAAGGCGCTAGAGATTATGCAGATGAACTTCTTGAAAACACACAAGTTAACCTTTCAGAAATAATTAAAATGCTTAACGAAAATAGACAAGAGTTAAGAGGATAATTACATCAAAAAAGAGAGAAGCTATTAAGGCTTCTTTTTTTATTTATGACTTTAGTCAGTTGAGCACGCAACGCGTGCGAAACAAAAAACTACCCGCTATGCGGGTAGGCAA
>OFLW01000120.1_pt1 | contig 34899 bp, 34 predicted proteins | sample 1541061 | NCBI WGS metagenome assembly OFLW01 (sample SAMEA4413045, study PRJEB24355) | metagenome | biome: human; feature: gut; material: faeces | place: United Kingdom | collected 2010
TTTGCTTGGAGCTAAAGCTTTTTTTCCCACCACCAGCATAGCTGGTGGTTTATTCATGCTAAAGCGTACAAAAAAATAAAAACCCGGGTTAAACCCCGAGTTTTAATTTAATAATTCTTTGGCTATAAGATTAACTTGTTTGCCATCTGCTTTGCCCTTGATTAAAGGCATTACATTTTTCATTAATTTTCCAATATCCTTCATTGATGTTATTTCGTTTTCGTCAATTACTTTTTTTATAATTTCTTTTAATTCTTCATCTGATAATTGCTCAGGTAAGTATTTAAGTAGTATTTCGATTTCATCATTAGTTTGTTTAACTAAATCTTCTCTATTACCCTTCTTAAATTCATCAATTGACGATTTTTTTTCTTTAAGCTGTTTTGAAATGATATCTAAAATATCAGAATCATCAAGCTCTACTCGTTCATCTACTTCTTTTTGTTTAATAGCTGCACGAACCATGGTGATAACATCTTTTCGAAGTTTATCTTTACTTTTCATAGCTTCTTTTAAATCAGCCATGAGTCTCTCTTTTAGAGACATAAGAACACCCTCTTTAATATCTGTGTTTTTTTCTGCGTGCCTCTTCGGATTTTTTCTTCCTTCTAACACTTGGTTTTTCGTAGTGCTCTCTTTTTCTTACTTCTTTGAGAACTCCACTAGTGGCACATTGTCTTTTGAATCTTTTAAGAGCATTGTCTAAAGATTCATTTTCACCAACCCTGATTTCGGACATTTTTTAACCTCCTCTCGTAGAAAAGAGTAGCCTTGCGGCCAATGTAGGTTTATTATACTCTATAAATCCCAAAACTTCAATAATATTTTTACTTTTTAGGATTTTTATCTTTATTGACAAGATAAGTTATGCCTACTACAGATATAGAGATCAAAATTTTTGTGACTAACATGACCATAAACTGCCATGAAAGAGGATTTAGGATTACATCACCAAGTAAAGTATTTGTTATTACACCAATTGATGCACCCAAAAGTGATGACGTTATGTATTTTATATAATTTGTTTTGCAAGCGCCAAAATAAAAACTTAGGACATCACATGGAAACCAACCAATAAGTCTAATAATAAAACTTGCCAAAAATTCATTTCTTTCTTGCATTTCAATTACTTTTTCAATCTTTGGATACTTCTTTTTGATGTAATTAATTTCTTCTGTTCCAGACCATCTTCCAAGTACATAAGGTATAGTTAGCGTCACTGCAAGTCCAAGATAACTTACTAGAACTGCATTTATTGGCTCAAATAACATACCACTGGCAAGATAAAGTGATGGCAGCGGAATTACTATAGTTAAACTTTTTACCGCAAAGAGACTTATTAAAGTTATAATTGCCTTTTTGGGATTTCCAGCAGCTTTTTTTGTAATAGAATTTATGCTGACATTGCCACTTCGTGTGAGAATCAAAACTATTAAAATTGATGCAAAAGAAATAAGTGCAACAATTTGAATTTTTTTAAATCTTTTTTTTACAGACTTGTCATTTTCGTCTAAATTTTTATTGCTATCCCTAAAATTTTCTCTATCTGCTTTTATTTTTTCTTTTAAACTTCTTATTTTCATTTTAAATCATTCTCTTCTAATATTTTCTAAAGTCAGAATATTTTTTGCGTCTCTTCTTCCCATTTCATAAAGATTTTCTAGTTGGTCATGGTCTTGTGTAAGAGTTTTTAAATTTCCAATGTAGCTTGGTGCCACTATTATAACTTTATTTTCTTTTTCAAGCTCAATGGCTTCTCTTAGACTTTCATTGTAGACGAGAGATCTTTTTGCAAAGGTCTTGGCTGCCTTGGGATAAGTTCTCCTCAAAAGTCTTACATATTTTTTGTCCCTTCTGGCTTCTCTAAAATAATCTCTTGGCCTTGTAAGAACTATTACAACTTTATCACAGCCTGACTCAAAAGCTCTCTTAAAGGGGATGGGGTCACTTAAACCTCCATCAAAATAAGGCACGCCTTTTATTTTATAGGGTTGGCACAAAACTGGCACACAACAAGAAGCCTTTATTGGGTCATAATTATCTATTACAAGATCTGATTTATTAAAATATTTTGCCTTGCCCGTCCTTGCATCTGTTGCCACAATTTCAAATTCCATAGGATTATTTTTCAGTGTCTTATAATCAAGGGGGTATTCGCCCTTAGATGAACTTAAGTCAGAATAAATATAATCAAGATCAATATAAGATCCAGTCTTTAAATAATTTTTAAAGCTCATGTATTCCTTCCTAAAGGCATAATTATTGTAAAAAACAAAATTTCTCCTAGGTTGATTTGCCAAAAAAGATGCGCCATTTGCAGCTCCTGCTGAAACCCCAATAAAGTAATCGCCTCTAATATTTTCTTCCATCAAATAATCAAAAACTCCTGCGCCATAAATGCCACGAGTTCCACCTCCAACATCAACAAAGCCTAGCTTCATAAGTCATCTTCCTTTTCTATATAAAATAAAAATATTTATTAATTTCAAGTATAGTATATATAATATAATTAAAATATGATATGGACAAAAGCGCCAAAGTGTTTACATTTTTCTTAATTACATAAAAAATTTACAAAAAAAATGCTACAAGAAAACTCGTAGCATTAAAATTCATATTTACTTTTATCAACCTGGTGGCCAATTTAGACTTCTTCCACCAAGAACATGGAAATGAAGGTGATCAACACTTTGTCCTCCATCTTCTTTGCAATTATTTACAATTCTGTAACCCTTAGTAAGGCCCGCTTCAGCACAAAGTTTTTTGGCAACTAAAAATACATGGCCAATTAATTCCTTGTGTCTTTCATCAAGGTCATCTGCTGATGCAATATGTTCCTTTGGCACAATTAAAAAGTGTGTTGGCGCTTGTGGATCTATGTCCTTAAAGGCATAGACAAGTTCGTCTTCATAAATTTTGTCTGAAGGGATTTCTCCACTAATTATTTTACAAAATAAACAGTCCATTCCTACCTCCTTTTTGCTTCAACTTCTTTGCATAAATCATTCCACTGACAGGCTCTACAAATTTCTTCTCGCCTATCTTTACTAAATATTATATCACAAGATAAAGCCCTAAGGTCCTCCCAAAAATATTTTTCATCTGAGCTTAAATTTAAGATTTTTAAAACTTTCTCGTCGTAAGCTTTTACTTTTTCCTCACTCTCACAGACTTTACCAAGATTTTCTGGGCAGTATTTACAAATATCATCTAGATCTTTTATTAGCAAAACTTCTGGATTTTCTCTAAGTTTTTTTATAACTTCAGTCATATTTTTTGAAAAGTCATCACTATAACTATCGCCCACAAAATTTTCTGTGCACAAGAGATGATGGGCTCTTATCTTTAACATTTAATCACCAAGTATTTCGCAGTTTGCAATTTCGCCCGTATCTAAAATTTTTACATTTTTAATTTTATTTTTAAGGTCAATCTCACTTTTTGCCTTGACTCTAATGTAATTTGTTGTGTAGCCGTAATACTCGCCCTCATGATCTTCTTCAAATAAAACTGATTGAGGATATTTCATATTTTCTCTTTCAAAAATTTCTTGGTATTCTTCTCCAAGGGCAATTAATTTTTCTGATCTTTCTTTTTTCACCTTGCCGTCAATTTGATTTTTCATGATGGCTGCCTTAGTATTTTTTCTCTTGGAATACTTAAAAACGTGAATTCTTGAAAAGCCAACTTCTCTTACAATGTTCATAGAATCACGAAAGTCCTCTTCGCTTTCGCCAGGAAATCCAACAATAATATCTGTTGTAAGACCTGCGTGAGGCATATACTTTCTAATAATATTTGCCTTTTCAATGTATTCTTCGCGAGTGTATCTTCTATTCATTGCCTTTAAAATATTGTTAGACCCAGATTGTAGGGACAAGTGGAAGTGGTCGCAGAGCTTTCCAGTTTTCACTGCCCTCTCCATAAATTCATTTGTAATAATTATTGGCTCAACAGAAGATAATCTTATTCTCTCAATGCCATCAACTTCTGCAATACTTTCGATTAAATCAATTAATCTCATGTCACCTAAATCCATGCCAAAAGATCCAATGTGAATGCCTGTTAAAACAATTTCTTTAAAGCCACGGTCTGCAAGAGTTCTCGCTTCTCTCACTGAATCTTCAATAGTCCTTGACCTAATTGGTCCTCTGGCAAAGGGAATTATGCAGTAAGTGCAAAATCTATTGCATCCATCTTGGACCTTCATGTAGGCACGAGTTCTGTTGTTGCTGTCAAAATTTGTCGTGTTGGCAAATTCACGGACATTTTTTAAGTCCTTTACAATATTTATTTTTTCGTGAGACGATTTTGACTCTTCAATTAAGTCTACAATTTTATTTCTTTCAGTTGTGCCAATTACAACATCTACGCCCTCAATATTTTTAACTTCATCAGGGCTTACTTGTGAATAGCAACCTACAACTGCTACCACAGAATCAGGATTTTTCTTTTTTGATTTTCTAATAAACTGTCTTGATTTTCTATCTGATAAATTTGTAACTGTGCAAGTATTTACTATATACACATCGCTAAATTCATCATTATCAACTTCTCTGTAGCCTCTCTTTTCAAAAATTTCGCTCATGGCTTCTGATTCGTATTGATTAACCTTGCAGCCAAGAGTTAAAATTGAAAAAGTTTTTTCCATTACTCACACTCCTTTGCGTGTATTATATAAAATGATGCAGTTATTGCTGCAGTCTCTGCGCGTAAAATTCTCCTGCCAAGACCAACTTTTTTTGCATCCTTTAAAATTTCAAGTTCCCTATTTGATATGCCGCCTTCAGGTCCAATTACAAGACCAATATTGTCACTTAGCATATTAATAATTTCTCCAAGCTGAGTCTTGTTTTCATCTTCATAGCAAAGGACTAGGTCCCCCTTAAAATTTAAAATGTCATCAGTCTTTATTATGTCATGAACCATAGGGATAATATCCCTCTTAGATTGCTTTGCCGCAGACTCCACAATTTTTTGGTATCTTTCCTTTTTCTTGTCCTTTTTCTTTGAAATATCAGAAATTGTCCTATCCATTAAAACTGGATAAAAGTCGCTGACACCAATTTCTGTGGCATGCCTCAAGACATCTTCTGATTTATTATTTTTTAGGACTCCAAAAAATAGGGATAGCCTAACCTTTGATTCGTTAGATTCTTCTACCTCTCCCATTTTTTTAAGCTTACCGTCATAAAAAGCAAAGGAAAAAATTCCATCATGAAAGACAACTTGAAAGACTTCTCCATCTTCTATTCTTATTACATTTTTTAAGTGATGGATTGTCTCTTCCTTTAAATTTGTATTTCCCTTAAATTCTCTATCTTCAAAAAATCTATACATTTAATTTTCCCACTATGGCTAGCCAATTATTTTTTTCTATCTCGTCAATTATTTCAAAATTATTTTCAACTAAGGCGTCCATTACCATTTGTCTTCTCTCTTTTATAATTCCTGAAGTGATAAAAATTCCGCCAGGATCCATGTGATTCTTTAGATTTTTTATTTCATCGACAATTATTTCTGCAATTATATTTGAAACAATTAAATCAGCTCTTCCCTTTACTACATCTAAGAGATTTCCCTTTTTAATTTCCATTTTGTCTTCCACATTATTTAATTTTGCATTTTCATGAGATGCATCAATGCACTTGTCGTCAATGTCAATGGCAAGAGCTCTCTTTGCACCAAGCTTTAAGGCAGCAATGGCAAGTATTCCTGAGCCGCAGCCAATGTCAAAAATTTCGTCGCCTTCATTTACATATTTTTCTAAAAGTTCAAGGCACATATAAGTTGACTCGTGAGTTCCAGTTCCAAAGGCCATGCCTGGATTTATTTTTATAATTTTTCTATTGCTTTCGTATTCTTCCCATTCAGGAACAATGGCAAGACTATCTCCAATTTCTAGTGGCTTATAATATTTTTTCCAATTGTTAGCCCAGTCTTCGTCGTCTTTTTCTTCAATTTTTGAATTTCCCAAAGATTTTTCTTCAAGCTCATCCTTTAATTTTTTTGCATCTTCTAAATTTTCTGGATAAACTTTTATGGCAAAAATATCTTTTTCTGAATTTAAAAGGGGATAATCTATAAAGTCCCAGTCTTTTTCATCTTGATCAAGTTCGTCAACTAAGTCAGTGGAAACTTCTTCTGTTGTATAAATTCCGTAGTCAAAAAGAATTCCCTCAATTATATCTTTTTTTTCCTTTGAAGTATTTATTGTCATTTCAATGTATTTCATCTAATCACCTGAATTCATTATATATTACATGAAATCTTTATACAATTTAAAAAATGCGAATCATGGATCCGCATTAGTCAAATAAATCTTTTAACTTGTCTAAAAATGATTTTTTGTTTTCTTCAACTTCTGGTTCAGTCTCTCTCAATTCTTCTAAAAGTTTTTTCTGCTCATCAGAAACTTTTTTAGGAATAATTATGTCAACTTTAAAGAAGAGGTCTCCCCTTTGATTTTCACGATTTACATAGGGAACTCCTTCGCCCTTTAGTCTAAAGACTGTGCCGCCTGTAGTTCCCTTAGGAATGTCGTAGTCCACAAGTTTTTTTAAAGTTGGCACTTTTATCTTGGCACCAAGAACTGCATCTGGATAGGATATAGGAATGTTTAGATAAATGTCGTTTCCTTCTCTTTTAAATACAGCATCAGATCTAACTCTAATGTAGACATATACATCGCCGTTTTCTCCACCATTTTCACCAACTGAACCCTGACCCTTTAGTGAAATTATATTTCCAGTATCCACTCCCTTGGGAATATTTACTTTTAATTTTTTGCTCTTTAGGACAGCACCTCTGCCGCCACATTTTTTACATGGCTCATCAATTACTTCTCCAGTGCCATGACACTTGTCGCATGAAGAAGTTCTAACAAATCTGCCAAAAGGTGTGTTTTGTTCTGTTGTCACTTGACCAGATCCATGGCACTTGTCGCACTCATGTTTTTCTGTGCCAGGCTCCATTTTGCTGCCGTGACAATGAGAACATTCTTCTTTAACCTTTACTGAAATTTCCTTTTCAACACCAAAAATTGCTTCAAAGAAATCAAGAGTTACATCAACTCTAGTGTCAGGTCCCTTCTTTGGCATATCCTTTCTATTTGCATATTCATATCTATTTGATCTTGAGCCGCCAAAAATATCAAAGATGTCATCAAAAATATCAGAGAATCCACCAAAGCCACTTCCACCAGAAGCGCCCATATTGCCTTTAAGACCTTCTTCGCCATAGACATCATAGACTTGTCTCTTTTCATCGTCAGATAAGACTTCATAGGCATAGGAAATTTCTTTAAATTTTGCCTCTGCAACTTCATCCCCTGGATTTAAGTCTGGATGATATTTTTTTGCAAGCTTTTTATAAGATCTCTTTAATTCTTCTTTTGTTACATTTTTTTCAACTTCAAGAATTTCATAAAAATTTCTCATCTTCCACCTCAATAGTTTTATATTCTAATATAAAGTCTTGGAAAAATAAAGCTTATTTTGTAATTTCAAATTTTCTCTCAAATTTTTTATACAAAATAATTTTACACATAAAAAAAGTTGCAGCCGAAACTGCAACAATTTTATTTAATTATTATTCTTCGTCATCATCAACAACTTCATAATCAGCGTCAACTACATCGTCATCTTGTTTAGCATCAGATGATCCTGCTTGACCAGCACCAGCTTGTCCTTGTTGTTTATAAATTTCTTCAGAAATTGCGTAGAAAGCTTGAGTTAATTCTTCAGTCTTAGACTTAATAGCTTCAAGATCTTCGCCATCTTTTACATCTTTAAGTCCCTTAATTGCATCTTCAATCTTAGTCTTGTCTGCATCAGAAATCTTTCCTTCAACATCTTTAAGTGTGTTTTCAGATTGATAGATAATTGAATCTGCATTGTTCTTTGCTTCAATTAAATCTTTCTTCTTAGCATCTTCTTGTGCGTACATTTCAGCTTCTTTAACTTTCTTTTCAATTTCTTCTTCATTTAAGTTAGTAGAAGATGTAATTGTGATGTGTTGTTCCTTGCCTGTGCCAAGATCCTTAGCACTAACATTTACAATTCCGTTGGCATCAATATCAAATGTTACTTCAATTTGTGGCACTCCTCTTCTTGCTGGAGCAATTCCATCAAGAGTAAATCTACCAAGAGTTATATTGTCCTTAGCCATTTGTCTTTCACCTTGAAGTACGTGAATTTCTACAGAAGTTTGGTTATCTGCTGCAGTTGTAAACACTTGTGACTTCTTAGTTGGAATAGTTGTATTTCTTTCGATAAGTCTTGTTGTGATGTTACCCATTGTTTCAATTCCTAGAGAAAGTGGTGTTACATCAAGTAGTAACAAGTCTTTTACATCTCCTGATAATACTCCACCTTGAATTGCTGCACCAAGAGCAACACATTCGTCTGGGTTGATATCCTTTTGAGGTTGTTTTCCAGTTAATTTTTTAATACATTCTTGTACTGCTGGAATTCTTGTTGAACCACCAACTAGAAGAACTTTGTCAATATCACTTGCAGAAAGTCCTGCATCAGAAAGTGCATCCTTAACAGGTCCTTCAGTCATCTTTACAAGATCTGCTGTTAATTCATCAAATTTAGCACGAGTTAAGTCCATATTTAAGTGAAGTGGACCAGCTTGTGAAGCTGTTATAAATGGAAGGTTGATATTAGTTGACATTGTAGAAGAAAGTTCCTTCTTAGCTTTTTCAGCAGCTTCTTTAAGTCTTTGTAGACTCATCTTGTCAGCCTTTAAGTCAATTCCATTTTCCTTTTTAAATTCTTCAGCTATATAGTCAATAACTCTGTTGTCAAAGTCATCTCCACCAAGTTTATTGTTACCACGAGTTGCGTGTACTTCAAATACTCCATCAGAAAGTTCAAGGATTGATACGTCGAAAGTACCACCACCAAGGTCATAAACCATAACTGTTTGAGCATCTTTATCCTTATCTTCTCCATAAGCAAGAGCAGCTGCAGTTGGTTCGTTTACGATTCTCTTAACATCAAGTCCTGCAATTCTTCCTGCGTCTTTAGTTGCTTGTCTTTGAGCATCTGTAAAATATGCTGGAACAGTTATTACTGCTTCAGTAATTTTTTCTCCAAGATAAGATTCTGCATCAGATTTTAATTTTTGTAAAATCATAGCTGAAATATCTTGTGGTGTATAAGTTTTTGAATCTATTTTTACATTAAAGTCAGAACCCATGTGTCTCTTAATAGATGAAATAGTTCTGTCAGGATTTGTGATAGCTTGTCTCTTAGCAGTTTCTCCTACTAATCTTTCTCCATCCTTTGTAAAAGCTACAACTGAAGGTGTAGTTCTATTACCTTCGATGTTTGGAATTATTACAGCGTCTCCACCTTCCATTACTGCTACTGCAGAGTTAGTTGTTCCTAAATCAATACCAATTATTTTTCCCATATAAATTTCCTCCTAAATAAATCACTTATTGTGAAACTTTGACCATTGCAGGTCTTAGTGTTTTGTCGTTAATTAAATAACCCTTTTGTAAAACTTCAATTACATAGCCACTGTCATATTCATCAGAATCTTCAGTTAATACTGCGTGGTGATAAGTTGGGTCAAACTCTTCACCTAGAGCTTTCATCTCAACTATACCTTCCTTTTTTAGGACATCAGTAAGTTGATTTTTTATCATCAATATCCCGTCATAAGTTGAGTCCTTTTCTCCAATAGAATCTAGGGCTCTTTCAAAATTATCAAGGACGGGAAGTAAGTCATTTATAACTTTTTTAACTCCAAGCTCAACAAATTCAGTTTTTTGAGCTTCAGTTCTTCTCTTGTAGTTTGCAAAATCAGCTTGAAGTCTCATAAACTTGTCCATTAAAGCTTGATACTTTTCATTATCAGATGAATCATCAATAACTTCTTCGGAATTTTCTGTAACTTCTTTTTCTAGATTTACGTCTTCTATATTTTCATTTTCTATATCTTTATTTTCATCTAAATTTTCTTTTTTTATATCATCATTTGTCATGTACTCCCTCACATTTCTTTTAATCCTCTCGTCAAAGCGTCGCTAAAAGTTTTAACGACCTTAACTAGTCTCGTGTAATCAATCCTAACTGGTCCAATTAGTCCAATACTTCCATAAATTCCAAAGTCTTTGGCAAAGGGTGCTCTTATAATTGTATTTTCTTTCATTAAATTTGCACTATTTTCTGAACCAATAATAACTTCCACATCTCCTGTGAAGTTATCATTTTTTAAGATTTGAAATAAACTGTCTCTGTCCTCAACTAAACTCATAAAATCTTTAGCCTTGTCAAGATCCCTATATTCGTCAAAATTCAAAATATTAGTGAGGCCGTCATAATAAATTTCAATGGATGAGACCTTTTTGTTAAACTTGCTTGCAATTTTTACAACATTAGAAATAAATTTTCCATGTCTAATCATATCATCGGAAAGAGAAATTTTAAGTGACTCAATTTTGTCAAAATCAATTCCCGACATCTTTTCATTTAAAACTTTCTCTATATAATAAAAATCTTCGTCAGGAACATTTTCAATTTCTAAAAAATATCTCTCAATAACACCCTTGTCCCCTATTAGAACTAAGAGTGCAGTTTCTTCGTCGATCTTTACAAGAGTTAGTCTTTTTATCTTAGTGTCAGCCTTTTGCGGTGTAATAAGATATGCCGTGCAATTGCTGACACTGGCAAGTAAATTGACAGCATTTTTATAAAAGTCTTCAATATTTCTTGAAGTGTATAAAAGTCTGTCCTTGATTTTTTCTGAAGCATCTATATCGTGAAATTCTCTAAAACTTTTAAAAATTTCATCTACATAAAACCTATAAGCCTTGTCAGAAGGAATTCTTCCTGCTGATTGATGGGGCTTATTTAAAAAACCAAGATCTTCAAGATCTGCCATTTCATTTCTTATTGTAGCTGAACTAACTCCAAGGTCATAATCTTTGGAGAGAGTCCTTGAACCTACGGGAGTAGGCATATCAATGTATGCCTCAATTATGGCATTTAAAATATTTATTTTTCTTGCATCCATAATTTCCTCCTTTTGTTAGCACTCATTAATGTCGAGTGCTAATCTATTTATATAGTACCCTCTTCCAAGATCTTTGTCAAGGAAATTTCAAAATTTTTTGAAAATAATTTTTTTAAATTATATTTTTAAATTTTTTTCTTATAATCTTTAATGAGTCTTCACTTAATATTTTTTAATATCTTTTTTTATTTCTTACTTAATGAATATTCACATAATCTTTTCAACTATAATATAAAAATTATTTTTATATTATTTTTTTAAATATAAATTACTTCACAATAAAAAAAGATAGAATGTAGAAAATAAAAATTATATGTTGTCTATCTATCTGTTACTTTTAAGTTTAAAAATTTCTACTAAAAAAGCTTTATACTCTATGACAAATTAAAATTATTCCAATCTTCTATATATTTATGTTAAAATTAGTAATTGGAGATGATCGCTTTGAAAAAAAATGAAACTAAGTCATTTATTATCACAATTGTAACTGCAGTTTTAATTGCACTCTTTGTGAGAAATTTTATTTTTAATATAGCTGTTGTAAATGGAGAGTCAATGCACCCAACCTTAAATGAAAAGGACAAGTTGATTTGCCTTTCCTATAAGAGATTCACAGATATTCCTCGTGGAGAAATTGTTGTTATTGACGCACCAAATGACAATAGAAATTACATCAAAAGGCTTATTGGAAAGCCTGGCGACACCATAGAATTTATAGATGGAAAAGTCCTTTTAAATGGAAAATTTTTAGATGAAACTTATACTTCAACTGATTACACAGAATCTCAAGAAGATAAGATCACTTTAAAGGATGACGAATATTTTGTCATGGGAGACAACAGACTTCCCGGCATGAGCGTTGACTCAAGGTACTTTGGACCAATAGAAAAGAAGAGAATAAAATCAGCTGCAGTTTATAGAATTTTACCTCTAAAGGATAGAGGAAAAATTGAAACTTTGATAAAATAAAAATCCCCTAGAATGGAGGTAAAAATTTGAGAAATCAAGATAATATAAGAAATTTTTCAATAATAGCACATATTGACCACGGCAAGTCTACTCTAGCCGATAGACTTATTGAGTCAACGGGTATGCTTACAAAAAGAGAAATGGAATCACAAGTTCTTGACTCCATGGAGCTTGAACGTGAGAGAGGAATTACAATTAAATTAAAAGCAATTAGACTCATCTACAAGGACGACAGAGATGGCACGGAATATATTTTTAACCTAATTGACACTCCAGGTCATGTGGACTTCAATTATGAGGTTTCTCGTTCCCTTGCAGCTTGCGAGGGTGCTATTGTTGTTGTAGATGCTGCTCAAGGTGTTGAAGCACAAACTCTTGCCAATGTCTATCTTGCTATTGACCAAGACCTTGAACTTGTGCCTGTTATAAATAAAATAGATCTTCCAAGTGCAAGACCTGATGAAATAAAAGAAGAAATTGAAGATATTATTGGCATAGACACTGAAGGCATTCCACTAATTTCTGCCAAGGAAGGCATAGGAATTGACGATGTTCTTCACGCAATTGTAGATAAGGTTCCTGCGCCTAGTGGCGACCACGATGCACCACTTAAGGCCCTAATTTTCGACTCAATTTACGATTCTTACAGGGGAGTAATTTGTCATGTGAGAATTATTGATGGCTCAGTTAAACCTGGTGATGAAATTTTAATGATGGCAACGGGAAAAACTTTTGAAGTTGTTGAAGTTGGAGTAATCGCCAATGGTCACATAAATCTTGATTCTTTAAGCGCAGGCGAAGTTGGTTACATAACTGCTTCCATTAAAAATGTAAAGGACGCAAGAGTGGGCGACACTATTACTCACAAAAATAAAAGAACAAGTGAACCAATGCCTGGCTATAAAAAAGTTGTACCAATGGTATTTTGTGGTGTCTACCCTGGTGAAGGTGAAGAATACAATAATGTTCGTGAAGCCCTAGAAAAATTACAGGTAAATGATGCTGCCCTTGACTTTGAAGCAGAAACTTCTGTTGCCCTAGGCTTTGGTTTTAGATGTGGATTCTTGGGACTTCTTCACATGGAAATTATACAAGAAAGACTAGAGAGAGAATTTGATTTAAATATTGTTACAACTGCTCCATCCGTTATTTATAATGTAATGAAAAAAAATGGCGAAATGATTTCCATTCAAAATCCATCAAATCTTCCTGATCCAACAGAAATTGATTATATGGAAGAGCCAATTGTAAAGGCAGAAATTATGACTCCAACAGATTATGTTGGACAAGTTATGGAACTTTGCCAAAATAGACGTGGCATCTTTAAGGATATGCAATACCTTGAAGAAACAAGAGCACTTATAACTTATCATATGCCTTTAAATGAAGTTATTTACGATTTCTTTGATGCCTTAAAATCAAAAACTCGTGGCTACGCATCCTACGATTATGAATTAATTGGCTATGAAAAATCTGATCTTGTTAAACTTGATATTTTAATCAACGAAGAACTTGTAGATGCCTTCTCGCTTATTGTTCACGAATCAAATTCTTACATTCGTGCCAGAAAAATTTGTGAAAAATTAAAGGATGTAATACCAAGGCACCAATTTGCAGTGCCAATTCAAGCTGCCATTGGAAATAAAATTATTGCAAGAGAAACAATTCGTGCCCTTAGAAAAGATGTACTTGCAAAATGTTATGGCGGAGATATTACGAGAAAGAGAAAACTTCTTGAAAAACAAAAGGAAGGAAAGAAGAGAATGCGTACTGTGGGTAGCGTAGATATTCCACAAGATGCCTTCTTATCTGTATTAAAATACGATGAAGAAAAATAAAATTTCAATTTATATTCATATACCCTTTTGCGAGAGTAGATGTCACTATTGTGACTTCTGCTCTTCTCTTTTAAATAGAGAAAATGTTGAAAAATATTTTTCTTATTTAGAAAAAGAAATAAAATTAAATGAAAATTTTTTAAGGGAAAAAATTATTGACACAGTTTTTATTGGAGGTGGCACTCCATCATCTGTTGACGGAAAATTTATTGCAAGGATTTTAAAAATTTTAAGTGCCTTTGAATTTTCTAAAGATCCAGAAATAACAATAGAGTCAAACCCTAATTCACTATCTATGGAAAAAGCTGAAAGCTATTTTTCTTCTGGCATTAATAGAATTTCCATAGGCGCCCAGTCATTTAACGATGAAATTTTAAAAAGAATTGGAAGAATTCACAAGTCAGAAGACATTTTTAGGGCTGTTGAAAACGCAAGAGGCGCTGGTTTTACAAATATAAATCTAGACCTAATGCTTGCCCTTCCCTCACAAAAATTTTCTGACATAGAAAAATCCCTTGTGGAGATAAAAAATTTAGATCTTCCCCATATCTCTTACTATTCACTTATTTTAGAAGAAGGAACAAGACTTTATGAAAATCATATAAAAAGTCCCCTAGACTTTCCTGATGAGTCTCTCGACAGAAAAATGTATCATCATGTAGTAAATGGTCTTGAAAAAATTGGCCTCCATCAATATGAAATATCTAACTTCTCGAAAAAAGAATATAAATGTCGCCACAATATGACCTATTGGAAGTTAAGAAATTATATTTCTTTTGGACTTTCTGCATCCTCTAATATAAAAAGTTTGCGTTACAGAAATTTTTCAGATTTTAAAAATTATTATGAGGCTCTTGATAAAAATGAAAAGCCAATAGAATTTTCTGAAAACTTGAGTAAAAATGACAGAATGAATGAATTTATAATGATGGGACTAAGGCTCAACTCTGGCATAGATTTAGGAGAATTTAATAAAAGATTTGATGAAGATTTTGTAAGCCTTTATGAAAGAGAAATAGAAAATAATATTAAACTTGGCTTAATTGAAGTTAAAGGAAATAAAATTAAACTTACAGAAAAGGGTAGAGACCTATCAAACCAAGTAGAACTTGATTTTTTCCGCTAATTAAAATAAAAATAAGCGCAAAAAATAAGAGGTAGAAATTAATCTACCTCTTTCTTTTTATTATAAAAAATAAAAAGAGAAACTTTCCCGGGAAAATTTCTCTTAACCAGCGATCTTGCTGTTAAGTTCCTTAGCTAGTCGACTTAGCTTTCTGGAAGCTTGTTTTTTGTGAATTATATTTTTATTAGCAGCCTTCTTTAATTTTCTGTCTGCAACAATTAAAAGTTCCTTAGCATCGTCAAGTCTATTTTCATCAAGAGCAAGTCTAAAGTTTTTAACTGCATTTTTCATTTCAGTTCTAATAGGTTTGTTGTGTTCAGAATTTCTTCTAGCTACATCAATTCTCTTAATAGCTGATTTAATATTTGCCATTATTTCACCTCCAATATTTAACGCTTTTGCTATTTTACCACGAATTTACATTGATTGCAAGGAATTTTTATAATAGAAAATTTAACTATGACTTTTGGCAATATTTTATAATAAGAGTCTCAAAAATTATTATCTCATTAACAGAAGAAGTTTTAAAGAATTCATCTGCCCTAATTAATTCATCGTAAAAATCTATCAAAAACTTTTTAGAAAAGTTCCTCTCATAGACCCTTATTTTTTTATCAAATTCATACTTTGATACTCCCATTTTATTCATAATTTCTGCCTGACTAATATTTTTTCCAGATAAAATTTTATATGACAAAAGGTTTTTTACTTGCCTAATTATATGATAAAAAATTATGGGATACTCTTCCCCTAATTTTACTATATTGTGAAATTCAGCTAAGGCTATTTCGCTATTTCTTTGGAGCATGGCATCTGTAAATTTAAAAATACTTGTATCAATATTTTCAGTGATTAAACTTCTAATATCACTTTCAGTAATCACTTTATCCTTTGCAGCTGCTGCAATTTTATCCATTTCAGAGTTCAAGTCAAGTAAGACAACATCTTCGTTTTTTGATGTATAGCCACTTTCCTTAATAAAAAGAGCTGCCTCCCTATCATTAATTTTCTTGCCCTTTCTTAGAAAATAAGATTTCACAAATCTATTTGCATCTACTGGACTTAATTTTCCAAAATCTATATCTCTATGGTTTTTTTGAAAATATTTATAAAATTTTGTCGTCTTCTTTATGTCTGTCGTGTCCCAAAAAATTAAAACTACAAAATCAGATAAATTGTCTAAAAATTCATAAAAAGATTTTTTTAAATCATACTCTCCAATAAAGTCGGTGACATCTCTTACTAAAACAACTTTTTTGTCATTCATGACAGGATAAGTTTCGCAAGCAGAAATAATATCCTCAGGTTTTACTTCAGCACCCTTAAATTTTATATAATTAAAGGCTTCACTTCCCTTTACATATTTATTTAAAAGATATCCAATAGCATTTTCCATTAAATATTTTTCTTTGCCAAAAAATAAATAGGCTCCACTGTGAGTCTCATCTTGGTAAATTTTCTTGTAATTCATAATTTTCCCTCGCTGCCCTATAAAGTAAAATTGAATTTATAAATATAAGTAAAATATATAAATAATAATCTTCTTTATGAATTTTAGTTTCGGTCCTTAGTTTGTCTCTAAAAATATTAAAATCCACTTCTCCATCTCTTGATGTGACATAATATATAATACCATGTTTTTCCAAATTCTGGAGCACTTCTTCATGAGGATGACCATAGGAATTATTGACGCCAGCAGAAATTACAGCAATTTTAGGTCTTGTGTTCTTTAAAAGATCATAAGAAGTAGAAGTTTTTGAACCATGATGTGCAACTTTTAAAATATCAATATTTCTATTTATTTTTTTCTCAACATTTTCTGAAATATCTCCAGTAAAAAGTGTTTTAAAACCCCTATGATTTATAAGAAGAACCATGGAATTGTCATTTTCTTCCTCACTATTTTTATTGTCGCAAAGGACTTCTGCAATAGTGTCCCTACAAATTTTTATTTTATCGCCTTTTTTTAGCATTACAATATTAGAAAATTTTTCTGCATTTTTTAATTTTTCTGGGTTATCTGGCAAATGATTTATAAATATATTTTTTACTTTATATTTTTTTAAGATTTTATTTAAATTTCCTGCGTGATCTTCGTCAAAGTGAGATATAAAAATTCCGTCAATCTTTGAAATTCCTCTGACTTTTAAAGTTGGAAATAAAAATTTTTCAAAAATTTTATTCTCCTTCCTTGCTCCGCCTGTATCTATTAAATAATTTTTTCCCCTATAGCTTATAAGTGTGCAGTCACCTTGGTCAACGTATAAATGGCACTCCCTGTAAGTATTGTAATCTCTTAAAATTCCAAGAGATGTAAAAACAAAAAATACTGCCATATAAATTTCAATTATTTTAATATTTGGCTCAATAATTTCTATTAACTTGTGCCTATATAAAATCATAAGAAGCAATATGTAATAGATAAAAATATAATTAAATTTAAAAGCATATATTTTTAGAAATAAACTACCCTTTGAAATAAAGAGACTTTCTAGTCCAAAAGTTGCATTCATTAAAATATTTAAAATTTTTCCTATAAAACTTGGAAAAATTCCCAGTCCTAAAATAAATCCAAGAGAAATTATAAAAGTATAAATTGGCACAATTATTAAATTAGAAAGAAAAACTAAAATCGAAAAACCATCAAAGTAATAATTTATTAAAGGAAAAAGAGAAATTATTACGGAAGCTGTTCCAGCAAGAGACTTTTTTAAAAGACTGCTGCCTCCTAGCCTACTGTCAATAAATGGATAGACAAAAATCAGTCCAAAAATTGCCCCATAGGACAGAATAAGTGAAATCGAATAAATTGACATAGGATTTATAAATAAAATAGTGCCAAGGCTCAAAAAATAAATTTTTTTAAGGTCCAAATCTTTTTTTAGATAAATATTTCCCTTATATAGAAGGTAAAATAAAAATGCCCTAATAGCTGAAATTGGAAAGCCAATTATAAAAAGATAGAAAAGAATTATTATTGTTACAATAATATCTGTTAATTTTTTATTTTTTGTAAGTCCTTTTATAAGACTATCTAAAAAAACTACGAGAACTCCAATGTGAAGACCTGACACTGCCAAAATATGGCTCATGCCAAGTAAGTTAAATCTATCTCTATCCCCTTGATCCAAAAAAGATCTATCGGCAAGGACAATTGAAGATAGGGTATTAGAATTTTTTTCATCTAAATTTTCTACAAAAAATTTTTTTGCCCTGTCTATAAATAAATTGGAAATTTTATAAAAAATATCGGGCTCAGAAATTTCTTGGTAATTTTCTATATTTCCTATGGCATAAATTCCCTGAGCCTTATAATTCTTATTGTAGTCAAAATTTCCTTCATTCATAGCAGAAAGAGGTGCTGTGAATTTTCCTGAAATTTTATAACCTACTCCTCTTTCTAGCTTTTCATAAATTAAAATTTTTGTCTTAAAACTTTTTCCCTTTATAGAAGATGTCTTTAAAATAGATTTATTTTCACTTGATGATATAACTTTTCCAGTGACCACACCAGAAAAATCATTGAGATCATAATTTCTAAAAGAAAAATTTGTAAAAACTAAAAAAGTAATAAGGGGAAAAATGTATAATTTCATCTTATTCTTTTGTGCTAGAAGAATTATTGTTAACATAAGAAAAAATAATGCCTTTAATAAACTTATTTTTGTAAAAATTGAAAGTAATATTCCAAAAATAATTGCTGCAAATAAATACATAGGCACCCCCTCTTATTATATATCTTTTTAAAGCGTCAAGTCACGAAATATGATAATATATTATAGGAGGTAATTATGAATTCAAAATACAAAAATCCTTACAAAAAAAATTACAAATTAGAAATAATTGATAAAATAAATCGCGATGGAATTACTTATGGAAAGCTAGAAAACCCACCTTTCTTCACTGGAAGTGAAAAACTTTTAGCAGACGATATAAAAATAAATGGACAAGATCCAGTATTTTTATCTGGCAACAAAAACTATTTTAAAATTGATGAAAATAAAAATCAGGTTGAAATTGAAATAAATTGGAAAAATAGACTTCTCATGATGCAGGAAAATCTTGGCAATGCCCTGGTAAGATATTTTTTATCTAGCAACACAAATTCAGAAATTTTAAATTATAAGGTGGATAAAAATTCTTCCTACATCGACATTGCAGCCAAGGATTTCAAATTTATGACTGTAAAAAATATTGAATCTCTTGTAAATTACGCAATATTTTCAAATTTATCCATTGAAAATTTTGAAGATCACATAAAAATTGAAAGGCTGGCAGAAATTTCCTATGAAGGACCTGCTTTAAAAAGGACTGGAGAAATTGGCATGGTCTTTATTTCTTCAGTGGATAAGGTTAATTCTGCCATTAGGCTAACAATTGTCTCAGGGGAAAATGCCTACAAACTTGCCAGAAATTCCCTGAATCTTTTGGACAATATGAAGATGTACTTAAATAGCGACAACATAGAAAGTGTATTTTCTGATGTGAAAAAATTAAAGTCAAAAAATTTCCCTGACAGAGAAAAATTTCTTGATAAAGAAAAAATTAATAAGGTTGAAGAACTTCCTAAAGAGGATAAAGAAGATGAAATTCAAAAAAATTCTAACTTGGAAAAAGTTGATGAAAAAGAAAATACAAAAGAAATAGAAAAAATTTCTGATCCTGAAAAAATCTTTGAAGAAGAAAAAAATTCTGAAGTAAAAAATTCTTCTGACTTAGAAAAAGTTGATGAAAGAGAAAAAGTTCAAGAATCAGAAAAATTTCCTCAGTCACAAAAAGTCCTTGAAGATGCAAAAAAAGAAAAATACGATTCTAAATTTTTCCACGAAAAATATAAGCTTGAATCCTTTAAGGACTTGAATAAACAAATTGAAGATAAAAAAGATGATGGGAAAAATAAAATAGAGTACCAACAAAAAAATAAAATAGATGTCAAAAAAATAAATGATGAAGAAAAAGAGGATAAAGAAATTAAAAATAAGCTTAGCCAAAATAAGTCTATAAACTCTAGTGAAAAACCACCATTTTTTTATGAAGCAGTAGAATCTTTTAAAAGATTTTCCACAGAAGTCTCTGGAATAAATTACATTTACAAAGTTCTTGAAGATGTAAATTTAAAGGAACTCCGTGAAATTTCTAGCTACATTTTAAAGGAGAATAACTTCATACAAATTTATGGACTTAAAAATGGCAATAGATCAAAAATTATTATTCTTCGCTCCATGAATTTAAATTTTGACTTGAAGAAAATTTTTGAAAAATTAAAGAACCATTTCGACTTTACAGGCACAGGCAATATGTACACCTTGGACTTAGAATGTAAAGAAAAAGATATAACTAGAATTATGGAAAGCTTTTTAATTGAGATAAAAAGAGAAGTTAAATAAAAAGATAAGTAAAATATAATTTAAAAAAAATTGGCTGCTAGGTAAAACTAGCAGCCTTATTTTAATAATATTTTTCGTTTATATAGTGATCAATAATGGAAGTCTTCATTTGGTTGTCAAAAATATTTTCTTCTTTTAAAATTCTTAAAAGCCAAGGAGCCTTTGAATGAAATATAGCCTCTTTTTTATCCTCTAAGACTATTTCATAAAGTTCATTTCTCAGTGCCTTTGACTGGCACTTGATGTAATAAGCCTTGGTATTTCTAAAATCTTGTATCTTTAAAATATTCAAGACAGATTTGTCTTTAAGCTCATAATATTTATTTGTTAAATTTAAATAATAATTATAGTACTTTGAATGTTTTTTTGTATTCCTTACATCTTTAGATAGGGCTCTGTAATACTTTGCCATTACATTGTAATACTGGTAATTATACATTCCCTTTTCATAAGAATCCACTTTAATATAAGGTCTGGCATTTCTCATTTGGAAATAATCGAAATTTTTTTCCAAAAACTCTCTCTTGGAAAGATCTCCATTTGTATATTGCATTATGAGAAAAGATCTGTGTTCAAAAAAATCTTCAAATAGTCCTTTTTTTTTCTTAAATTCCACGAAGCACCATTACTTCACCATCTTGCACTTAGAATTACTGGAATTATCATTGCAATAACAAGTAATATAGCAATAATTCTAGCCATTGTTTTTCTATCCACTTATAACACCTTATTTACTAGTTACTTCTAGACAGTGATCCTTTAGAGATTCAGGCATGTCTTCCTTTAGATAATCAACGTTTATATAGATTTCTTTATTTTCTGCATCAGGAATTTTAGAAACTTTATTGTAAAGATGTTCTAAATCTTCAATATTAAGTGTCAATACTTTGTAAATTCCATCAACATAAATTTTGTGTAGGTCATAATCCATTGCAAGAAGTCCACAAATAAAACCATAAAAACTTTCAATTGAGTTTAGTCTGTATTCAGTTGCGTTAATAAGTCTTACATTGTAATCTAAACTAAAGATGTGATCGTCATCAACTTCTACGAAAGCAATATTTCCATCGCCCTTTTTCATGTCTTCATTAGCGTTGTCGATTAACCATCTTGTCTTTCCAGAGCCTTTGCTCCCTAAAATATACTTTATCATAGTATTTCTCCTTTCACTAGATCACCTTGAGTGTATCCATTTTCATGCATAACTTCTATAATATCGTCTCTAATTTTCCACCAGGAAGTATTCCAATTGCAAAAAAGAGAATTTTCATAAGGTGCTCTTCCTATTATTCTTTCCACTATTATATCATCTTTAAGATTTCTTAAAAAGAGTATAACTTTTTTCTTGTAATCATCTAAAGAAATTGGATCAATTTCTCCTCTTTCATACATCTTTCCAAGAGCCGTATCTTTTAAGATGTAAAGGGCGTGAATCTTAACTTCATCGATGTTAAGAACATTTAAAATTTTCGCACACTCAACAATGTCTAAGTCATCATCCCAGGGAAGTCCAATAATAATGTGAGTACAGACATTTAAATTTCTCTTTTTTAATTTGAGTGCAGCATCGATAAATTCAGAAAGACCATGTCCTCTATTTAATTTTTTCAGGCTGTGATAATTTGGCGTCTGAAGACCAATTTCAACTGTCACAAAATAATTTTTGTTTAGCTCTTCCAAAAAGTCGAGATGCTTCTTAGGTAGATAGTCTGGTCTTGTGGATATACTCACACCTACGACATCTTCTATTAAGGATTCTTCTATTACTCTTTTAAAATCCTCAAAGGGCATATAGGTGTTAGTGAAATTTTGAAAATAGGCAATATATTTATTTGCCTTATATTTATTTTTTATGTGGTCTTTATTTTTTAAAATTTGCTCTCTTACAGTGCCAAAATTATTTTCAAAAGAGCCACCTTCTTCGCCACAAAAAATGCAGCCACCCATTCCACAAGTTCCGTCCCTATTGGGACAAGTTAAATCAAGTTTAACAGGAAGTTTATAAACTTTTTCGCCAAACTTTTCCCTAAGAAAATCAGAATATTTTCTGTAAGTCATTTAGAAAATTATTCTTCTTCCTCGTCATCAAAAATTTCTTCAAAAGTTTTTGAAACTTTTTCAAATTCTTCTTCTGATTCAATTACATCAAGTTCAACTTCGTCATCATTAACTTCACTGTACTTGTAAATGAATACATCTTCGCCATCTTCTTCATTTTCAGGAAGAAGTGCAATGTAGTCATTTCCTTCACATTCAAAGATTCCAAGAACTATACACACCATTTCACTGTCATCATCAAGTGTAAGTGTTATAGTTTCATAACCTTCTTCTTCGTGATCGTGTCCGCATCCACATTCGCAATTTTCGTCGTGTTCATGTAATTTTTTTTCTTCGTTACTCATAATATCCTCCAAATTTATTTTAAATTTTCTAGTATTTTTATTAAGAAATCAAATACTCTTTCAGTTGATGAAATAGAAAGGTGCTCGCCAGGTGCGTGAACTCCCTTCATATTTGGTCCAATTGAAAGCATATCAATATCGCCAATTGTTTCCACAAAGATTCCACATTCAAGGCCAGCATGAATTGCTTCAAGTTTAAATTCTTTGCCGCTTACTTCTTTATAAGCCTTCCTTGCAACTTCACGAAGTTCTGAATGTTCTTTGTATTCCCAAGCAGGGTATTTTGTTATAATTTCTATTTCTGCACCAAAATTATCTGCTGCAATTTTATTTACAAGACCAATATATTCCTTAGAAGATTGAACTGAAGATCTAATATTTGAAATAATATTTACTGAATCTTCTTTATTTTCAATTACTCCCACATTTACAGAAGTTTCTACTAAACCTTCAATATTTTTACTCATGGCAATTACGCCATTAGGTAAAATATTTAATAGACTAATAATTTTATTTTTAAGTTCATCAGTAAAGGCTTTATCCTTATTTAACTTTGATTTTTCAAAATTTAATCTGACATCAGGATCAACTTTTCCAAGTTCTGTAACAAAATGAGAGTTTAGCTCTACTATAAGGTCTTGAATTTTTTTGATGTCACTTTCATTTATTGCAACAAGAGCTCTTGCATATCTTGGAATGGCATTAGGCTTTGCTCCGCCTTCTATTTCAACTAAGTCTCCATCAACTTTTTCAAAAATTCTATAGAGACTTCTGCCAAGAATTTTTACTGCATTGCCTAGACCAACTTGAATTTCTTGACCAGAATGTCCACCCTTTAGTCCATTTACAATTATTTCATAAAGATTTTTATTTTTATCTAATTCTTTGTATTCTTTTTGTAATTTTATTAAATCTCTTTCTGCACCTGCACAAGAAATACAACCAACACCTTCAGTTTCAGAATCAATATTTAAAAGTCTCTTTGAAGTAACCATTCCCTTTTCAAGGTTAGCTGCTCCCGTCATTCCACTTTCTTCGTTGACTGTGAAAAGTGCTTCAATCTTTGGATGTTTATATTCATCAGATTCTAATAGAGCAAGAGTCATAGCAACTGCTATTCCATTGTCTGCTCCAAGAGTTGTCTCACGTGCTATAATAAAGTCGCCATCTATTTCATATTTTATGGCATCCTTAGAAAAGTCAATTGTGCATTCAGGAGTTTTTTCGCAAACCATGTCCATATGACCTTGCAAAATGATGCTATCAACATTTTCATAGCCCTTTGTCGCCTCTTTAATGATTACGAGGTTTCCTATTTTGTCAGTTTTATATTCCAAATTATGTTCTTTTGCAAATCCAATTAAATAAGCTCTAATTTTTTCTTCTTCAAAGGAACATCTTGGAATTTTAGTCAATTTATCAAAGTAATAAAAAATTCTGTTCTCTAACAAGGTATTTATATCTTTCATTTAAACCTCCCACCTACATTATACATGAGTAGAAAAAATATTTATAGTTTAAAAAGTGTAATTGTCCTTAAATATTTTAATGATTTTTTCCAAGCTTGTGGCATCACTTTTTTCTATTTCACATATTACAGAATTAAATTTTTTTAATGATATTTTTAAAAGAAAATCTATAGAAGGTGTTTCACTAAATTCATCAATTACTGATGACAAAAATATATTTTTTATTTCATCTTGGTCATCCTTAGATATGTTTTTACTTTCAAAAAGTTTTGAAAGACACATCATATATTCGCATCTTACAAAAATAATAAATTCTGTAAAAATTTCTCCGTAGGATTCTTGTGTAATTAATTTAATAATTTTAATTAAAATATTCCAATCTAAGTCGTTATTTATAACATTTTCAAGAATTTTAGTTATATCCTTTGAAAAGCTGTCGTAATATTTTGGTTTGTTTTCAAAAACTATGTATTCTTCAACATTTAATCCACTTCCAGATACAGAATTAATTTTATTTATTAAATTGATAAAATTTTCTCCGTAACTTAGATCTTTATTTTTACTAGACTTCATAAATAAAAAATCTACTACAACATCAGTAATTGTTTTAATATTAATGAATAGTCCAAGCTCGTCATGAATTTTTCTAGTGAAGACATCATGAAGAATCTTTGAAAGAAGTTTTTTTAACTGAATTTCAGCAGAAATAATCTCTGATGCATCTTGCTTTTTCACATGATCGTATAAAATCATAAGTTGCTTATCAATCATCTTCAAATTATCATTAATTGAATTAAGGATTTCTCTAAAAAATCCTTCTGTAATAATATAATTATAATTTTTATAGAGAAGTTTGTGATCTATTTCTCCCCAAAATACATTTACAAAGGATTTAATTTGCAGTTCAAAACAATATATAAAAGAACCTGTGTCATATTCACCATCAAGTTTAAACATTGTGAAACCATTTGCAAGAGTCTGAGGCTGTGGGTCATCTAATTTAAGTCTTATCTTTTTATTAATATTAGATTTGTAATAGCCCCTATCAGCTTTAATAGTGAAATCCTCAATAATTTTTTTATATAAAGCTTCTTCATCTTTAATAAAACGACATTCCACTCTAATACCAACTAGATCTTGGATGTATTTAAATCCACGAACTGGATCAGGAAATCTCATGAAAAAATTTCTTCTAATTAATTTTTCACGAAGAGATTCCTGAGTTTTAATTCTCGTGGTAATATTTGTAAGTCTGTCATCATCAGCTAGTAAATCAGAAAAATACTTTTTAAGCTCTTTATTAACTCCCGCAAGTTCAATTTTATGATAATCAAAAAGATCTAGTACATCATCGATGTAATTAAAAAGCTCAAGTTTCATATTTCACCTAGATATTCATTTTCACTTGGTATTTATCTTTAAGTTCAGATATTTTTTTACTATAAAGTTCTTGTTCCTTTTGTCTTCTAACTTGCTCAGCTATTTTATCTTTCACTTCATCAAAATCAAGGTCTCTTCCTTCATTTTTTTCATTGACTTTAATGATGTGATAGCCAAATTGTGTTTTAACAGGTTCTGTAACTGTTCCAACTTCACCATTAAATACAGCATCTTCAAATTCTTTAACCATTTGTCCTTTAGTGAAAGTTCCAAGATCTCCACCCTTTTCCTTTGAAGGACAAGTAGAAAATTCTCTTGCTAGGGCTGCAAAGTCTTCGCCATTTTTAATTTTTTCGTAAATTTCTTTAGCCTTGTCTTCTTCTTCAACTAAAATGTGAGATGCATTGGCACTTTCATTTTCTTTGAAAGCTTCTTTATTATATTCATAGAATTTTTTAATATCGTCATCAGTAACCTTTACAGTAGCAAGAAGTTTTCCAAGAGCATAAGTCTTTAGCATACTTTCTCTAGTTTTTTCTACAACTTGTGTAAATTCATCCTCTTTATCCATGCCCTTTTCTATTGCGTCTTCATATAAAAGTGTTTGATAAACAAGTTCATTTACAACATCTTTATTCATTTCTTCTCCACCAAAATATTGTTTAAGTTGTGGATTTAAAGAATCTATAAATAAATTATAATCTACTCCTGTAATTTTCTTGCCATTAACCTCTGCTAAAAGTTTATCTTTATCCATTATTGCCTCCATAATATATATCAAATTATAAGTTTTCTATAAGTAATGTTACCATTTGAAAAAATTTTTTTCAACTAATATACTCTGTTAAAACTCTTGCATACATTATATTTCTCTCTCTATTTTTAAAGAAAAAATATAAGCCATTTTCTTTGGCATATACATCTATATAGACATGATCTCCTAGTTTTAATTCCTTTGTGTAATTTATGTTTATATCAGTAAATTTTACTTTAGAAAACTTAGTTGGTAATGCTTCATATAAAAGTTCTGCATAAATACTGTTGTTTACATGCTTGTTAAAGTCAATATCTCTTTTTAATATTTTATAATCAAAATTATTTACAGTTTCTAAATCTTTAGGCTCATTAATTCTTTCTATTTTATCAAAATTTTTCACATCATAAATTTTATAAATTTCAATAATTTTTTTAGGAATATTTATTGGCTTTCTATTTTTTAAATCAACTAATAAAAATTTGGCTGTAGCACTTGCAATTTTTTCACTTCCCAAAAATATTTCATATTCACGCGAAGTTATTAGGCTTTTAAAAGAACTTGTCCAAGTTATAATCTTTATTTTTTCAAAGGCTTTTGGATACTTTAAAATATTTATCTTCCACTTATAAAGCATCCAGCTAAAACCACTTTTAACTAATTTTTCATTACTAAATCCCATAGATTTTGAGTGACAATTTGAAGTTTCTATTAAATAATTAATTATATGATTAAGCGGAAGTTCCATATCTCTACATAAAAATTCTTCCACAAGAAATTCTCTTGAATATTTATTCATTTTTGCCTCCCTATATATTTTAACACAATAATTTTTAAAATTTATTTATTATATTTTTCAAAAAGCTTGCAAAATCTTTAAAAGTTTACTTTAAATAGGGCTTATGTTAAAATCAACTGAAGAGATAAAAATAATTTAAGCGCCTGAGCCCAAGTGGCTGACGAGGGATAGAGTTATCGAAAATCGGCGGATGCTCTAAAGGTTTCACAGCCTAAACATTTTAAAAAAAATAAAAGCAATTTTATAACAAAATAAATGTAGTGAGTCTCTAATAAATTTGGAGGTATAAATATGTGCGGAATAGTTGGATACATTGGGAAAAACAATGCAACAAAATTAGTGCTGGAAGGTCTAAAAAAATTAGAATACAGAGGTTATGACTCTGCTGGACTTTCTATGATAAGAGATAATAAACTTGTAACTTTTAAAAAGAAGGGTCGCATAAAAGTTTTGGAGGATTCCTTTGATCAAGATGAATTTTCTTCAAATAATTGTATTGGTCACACAAGATGGGCAACTCATGGTGAACCAAATGAAATAAATGCCCATCCTCACCTTTCTAGTGATGGAAAAATTTCTGTAGTTCACAATGGAATTATAGAAAATTATTTAGAACTTAGAAATGATTTGACAAATAAGGGCTTTAAGTTCCTTTCACAAACAGATACAGAAGTTATTCCAAATGTTATTTCTGATAATTACGATGGCGACATACTTGAAGCTGTTTTTAAAGCTACAGAAATTTTAAGAGGTGCCTATAGTCTTGGCATAATAGTTGAAAATGAAGCTAATAGACTTATTGCTGTCAGAAATTCTTCTCCTCTACTTTTTGCAATCTGTGATGATGGATATTTTGTAGCAAGTGATATTACATCTGTAATTGAACACACAAATAAAGTGATTTATCTTGAAGACGGCGATGTTGTCGATATGAAAGATGGATCTTATACAATTTATGATAAATTTCATAAAGCTGTTGAAAGAAAAATAACTGAAGTTGAAATTTCTGCAGCTGACGCATCAAAAGAAGGCTATGATCATTTTCTTATTAAGGAAATTCACGAACAACCTCGTGTTCTTCGTGAAGTTATCTCAATTAAACATAATAATTATAAAATAAATCTTCCAGCTGAAGGAAGTTTCTCCTTGGAAGAACTAAGAAAGTTTAATAAAATTTACATTACAGCTTGTGGAACTGCTTTTCACGCAGGTGAAGCTGGAAAATTTGCCATTGAAAATCTTGCAAAAATTCCAGTAATTTCTGAAATTGCATCTGAATTTAGATACAAGAATATGTTTGTTGATGACAAGTCTCTTGTAATTTTTGTTTCACAATCTGGTGAAACTGCTGACACACTAGCAGCTCTTAAAGAAGCAAAAAAACAAGGTGCAAAGACACTTGCAATAACAAATGTTGTTGGCTCATCTATTTCAAGAGAAGCTGACAAAGTTGTTTATTGCTATGCTGGCCCAGAAATTTCTGTGGCATCAACTAAGGCTTACACAACGCAAGTTATTTCACTATATTTCTTGGCAATGGATATTGCTCTTAAACTAAATAAAATAAGTGAAGACGAAGTTAAAGAAATTATAGAAAGTATGGAAAAACTCCCATCACAAATTGAAGAAATTTTAAAACATAAAGATAATTTTGAAGATATTGCTGAGTTAATTAAAGATGCAAAATCAATTTTCTACACAGGAAGAAGTCTTGATTATATAACTGCAAAAGAAGGAGCCTTAAAGCTAAAAGAAATTTCTTATATTCACACAGAATCCTTCCCTTCTGGAGAATTAAAACATGGTTCTATTGCTCTTATTGAAGAAGGCACACCAGTTATATCAGTGGCAACTCAAAGTCAAATCTTAGAAAAAACTATTTCAAATAATCAAGAGTTAATAGCAAGGGGCGCAACAGTAATTTCCATTGCAGAAGAAAAAAATTATTTTGTGAGAGATTCATCAAATGTCATGATTGAAATTCCAGATACAATTGATTTATTGACACCACTTCTTGCAGTAATACCTGAACAATTAATTGCTTATTACACATCAGTCCTACTAGGAAATGATGTTGATAAGCCAAGAAATTTAGCAAAATCTGTTACAGTTGAATAACTATTAAAGCTGCCTGGTGCAGCTTTTTTTTTAGTTTTCATAAAGACTTTTCGGGTATATAATAAAAAATGGAGTTGAATTTTATGAATGAGTACATTTACATACTTATCTTTCTTGTGGCACTTTACCTTTCCTATTTGTTTACACTTATAGAAAATGCCTATCTTGCCCTTGGACCAGTAAAAATGTCAAAGCTTGAAGACCTAGAAGTAAAAAATCTTTCAATAATAAAAAAACTAGTAAAAAAAGAAAATATTTATTCCTCAACACTTTTGTTAGATTATTTTTCCAATTCTATAGCTGTAATTTTTATGTCCCTATTTTTCTTTCATAGGTGGAATCATTTTGGAATAATTTTAGGATTAATACTATCAACAATTATAGTAATAATCTTTGGAGAAACTTTACCTAGAAATCTTGGGAAAAATAATTATGAAACTATTGTGCCAAAGTACGCAAAATTTTTAAATTTTTTAGTGATTTTTATGCGACCACTTTCAATGTTTGTAACATTTTTATCTCAAAGTATAATTAAAATAGTGATAAAAGACAAAACTTATAAAGAACCAATTATTACAGAAGATGATTTAATAGATGTAATGGATCTTGGCATGGAAGAAGGAATAATAAATAAAAACGAGTCCATGATGATTCAAAATGTAATTGGCTTTAAGGACAATTTTGCAAAAGACATTATGACACCAAGAACAGACATTGTGGCAATTGACATCGAAGATGATTACGATGAAATTATGGAAAAAATATCAGAATTTTCTTATTCAAGGATGCCAGTCTTTGAGGACAACTTAGACAATATAATTGGCATTTTAAATGTAAAGGAACTCTTTCATATGGATAGAACAAAGCCCCTTTCTGAAAATAAATCTTATTTCAAAAAGCCTTTCTTTACTTATGAGTACAAGCCTACAGGAACACTTTTTTCTGAAATGAGGCAAAATAAATTATCTGTTGCCATAGTTACTGATGAATATGGTGGAACTGAAGGTATGATTACCTTTGAAGATATTATAGAAAAAATCGTTGGACAAATTTCTGACGAGTACGACACAGAAGAAGACGAAGACATAATAAATATTGGACCTGGAAAATATTTAATTGACGCTTCAGTAAATATTGACGAAATAAATCAAAAATTTGGAATAGAACTTGAGTGTCAAGAATTTGACTCTTTAGGGGGATTTATAATCGAAAATATTGACAGATTTCCAAAACTTAATGAAGTTTTAAATATTTCCGATTTAAAATTTACAATAGCAAAGAAAACAAAAAATAGAATAGAAAAAATAATTCTCGAGTTTCCTAAAAATAAATAAAAAATAATCCCCCAAGCCTAACAGATACTTTCTTTACTGGCTTGAGGGATTTTTTATGCAATAAATGAATTAAAAAAATAGAGCAAGCCTTAACTTGCTCCATAAAAATTTTCTACATTCCACTTACTATCTTTCCAAAGAAGGACAAGAACAATGGATTATAAATATCGTCAATAATAACAGCAAAGGATGGATAAAGTACCCAAGCGATGTTATTGTAACCATAAGTATCCATAACAGCCTTTGTATTTGCTACAGCATTAGGGCCAGATCCGCATCCCCAGCCACAGTTTCCTGCTGCCATAACAGCTGCTCCATAATTTTTGCCAAAAATTCTGTAAGAAATAAAGATAGCAAATAATGCCATTAAAACAGCTTGTGATGCTAAAACAATACCCATTTGACCTAAGTGACTTAATAATTTTGTAATATCAATTGTCATAAGAACTAGGGCTAGATAAAGTTCTAGGAACATATGCTCAATAGCACTGACTTCTGATACATAAGTATCTTTTCCCATTTTTTCAATAACATTTCTTGCAATTGCACCTGCAAAAAGACAACCTATAAATTTAGGCATTTCAATTCCAGGGATATTGTCAAGTAAGAAATAAATTGGCATACCTAAAGCTGCAACAAGAAGAACCATAGCAAAAGCAACAATCATTCTGCTATCAACTAGAGGATGAACTTCATTTGTATGTTCAGATTCTGGTTTGTCATTTGGATCAGCTTTTAAGCCGTGTTTGCTAATTAAAAAGGCAGCAACTGGTCCACCAATTAGTGAGCCCATAATATTTCCCATAGTTCCTGCTGCAACACCGATTTCAGTTACACCATCAGGTGCTCCCCATTCAGCAAAAATTGGTCCAAATGCAGAGGCAGTTCCAACACCACCAGACATAGCAGAAGATGAACATTGAAGTGCATATAATGGGTGCATGCCAATAGCTTTACCTACTACTACTCCCAAAATATCTTGTAAAGTTATTAATAAACAAGCTGCAAAGGCGATATTGAAAATAAGTTTTCCACCAGCCTTCTTAAATAATGAGGCAGAAAATCCATATCCAACAGTTAAGAAGAATATATTTTGTGCCAAATCCTTAGTTATTTTAGCGTCAAAGCTAAGGGCTATTATACCTGATAGTTTAATTATTGCTACAATTATTGAAAAAATTAATCCTGAAACAACTGGTGCAGGTATAGCGTACTTCTTCAAGGCTTTTGAATGGCTTACACACCATCTACCGGAGAAAATTACTAAAGCAGCAATACCTAATGTACATAAGTATTCAAATTGAAAAGTTGCTACTTCCCCATTTTCGCCAGGAGTATAAGTTCCAAAATATCCAAGAACATCATTTAATGTCATATTTAAACCTCCCTAAAAAAATTTTTTACATACAAAACTTATAAATCTATAAGATTTATATGATGCTTAATTATAGCACAAGTTTCATTTCTTTACTATAAAATTTGTTATTTGAATATAGCTTTGTATTTTAAATATTAAACTTTTTATTCTAATAAAAAATAAGAGATTCCCATATCTAAAGGAATCTCTTTTCTTTTCTTATTTTCAATTTTTAATTAACATTCTTGGAGTTCAACGACTCTCATTTTAGAATTTTTCCAGCTTGCCTTGTCGCCAAGCCTTTCCACTATATTTATAAGTAACTCGTCATCTTCCAACTCTTCTGTAAGTGGTTTTACTCTTGCGTCTAAGTCGTGGGCAATAAAATCAACTTCAGATCCAAGGTCAACACTTACCATAACTCTACTTTTTAAATTTCTGAGCTCTTCTAGGTCTTCAACCTTTACATACTTTCCATTTTTTCTAGTGTAGAAAAAAATATCTTGTCCATATTTTTCTCTGTAGTACATCATGTAAGTCTCACAAGAAAATTGAAAACTTCCAAGTGGACTAATGTCAAAAATTACTTTTTTCATTACCTCACCTTGGAAGTATTATATCACAATTATAAAATTTTATATACAATTTACCTACTTTTGTAAATTTTTAATCAAATATGACGTACTATTGAAGAAATAACTTCTTCTCTCTTCATTTGATTTTTTGGATTAAAATTTTTCTTTGAATCTAAGTTTAAATAACTATCACTAAGTGCTTTGTTTACAGCATCAATGGCATAGTCAGAAATCTTTTTTGCATCCTTAATTTTTATATTTTTGCTATTTTCTAGCTTAAATAAATTTGCTATAACCACTGCATAATCTTCTCTAGTAATATTATCCTTTGGAGCAAATTTATCCTTGGCTTTTCCATTCATTATTCCAAGGTCACATGCCATATTTACATATTTATTGTCAGTGTCCTTAAAATGTTTAACTGATCCTTGGGAACTTCTCTTGTACTTGATCTCATAAGCCTTAACTGCAATTTCAGCAAATTCTTCACGAGTAATTTTTCCTCTAGTGTTTGATGCAACATCTTTGGAGAAAAGTTTTAATTCCTCTGCCTTTAATAAATCTTTGTATGCCCAATTGCTATAATTTCTAAAAATTGGTGCCTTTCCAAGATTAAGTTCATTTGTAAATTTTGAATTTCCATCTTTTTTTGCAAATCTAAGTCTAAAAGTGTAACCTGTTGAAGGTCCCACAAGAGAATCTAATTCATTTTGTGTAATAGAAATATATTTTTTATTATTTTTAGAAAGTACATTTTTTGTTACTTTAGATTTTACATCATTACCTTGGCTTTTTACTTCGATTTCAACTAATTCATTAGCTTTGGCATTTTTTATTTCAAAGTTGTAGTTTTCATTTTCCTTTACCGCGCTTACACTAAGTGGCACAGAATCTTCCTTTGCTGCAAAAACTCCAAGGGGCATTGCAAGTAAAATTATCATCAATATTAATATTTTTTTCATTTTTTCACCTCGAAGTCTTATAATATCAAAAACTTTGGCGAAAATCTTTGAAAATTAAGATTTGTAATAATTTTGTAATTTTTTTGATAACAAGCTAAAGTGAACTAAATACCAAGTTCTCTCATTAATTTTCTTTTATCTTCAAAAAATTTTTCTTCTTCTTTTATTCTTTTATTCATTTCTTTTGCAACTTTAAGCTTAATATCCTCTGTTAAACTTTTGTCAGCAAAGGGATAAACTGTTTTATTTTCCTTTTCTGCGTGATTTCTCAGAAGTTCTACATAAGCCATGGCATTAGTCAAAATGTGAAGTTTAGAAAGATCATCCTTAGATTTTTCAAATAAATTTAAATTATTTTCAAGCTCCATAACATAGCCTCTTGCCATTTGATGTTCAACAAGCATACCACCACGCACAACTTTTTCTGCCACAGGTCCAAGATTTTCTAGCATTGTCGCAAATAAAATGTCCTCTTCCTTTTTGTGGTGAAGACCGTCGGCATATTTTCTTATAAAATCTATAGCATTTCTAAAAAATCCTTTGTCAACACTTCCCTTTAAAATTTCTAGACATTTTTCTTCCATTTTGTCGCAAAATTTTAAAATTTCTTGGTGTTCATCTTCTAAATAAGAAATTGTATTTTTTAATGTATCCATTTTATCACTTCCTAATTACATAATTTTCTTCTATCTTTTCAAATTTTAAATCAGAAGAATTTAAAGATCCAAGAATAAAACTGTCTCTTAAAATCCAATAAATCTCTGGACTTACATAGTCTTTCCAAATATTTTTGTGGACATCAGATAAAACTGTAAAGACAAATTCATCATCATCATTTTTTAAAATTGCAAGAGCGTGATCACAGGGCATGCCATCCAAAAATTTTGAAGTGATAAAAGAAAATACTTCCATTGGAGCCTCGCCAGCATCATAATTTTTACCAATTTCAAAAAATTTATTTTTTAACTTTTCTAAGTCAAAATCCCTTAATAAAATAGAAACTGCCTTTGCTAGTCTATTTTCACTTCTCACAACTCTTTCATTGAGCCAGCCGTGAATATTACTTTCATCAATTATATCTTCTAAATTTCCTTTTTCAAGTAGAAATTCTTCGTCTAAATCTTTTTTTAACTCATTTCTTTTTTCTTCTTCCAAGAAATTTAATAAGTTATCTAAAATTTCTTCTTGAAATAAAATTTTATCATACATTATATAGTGAATACGTCCTAAAAATAAACTCATTTTATCCCTCTTTTCTAATAAAATAATATCATTTTTTATAAAAAAATAATGTGACAAAAATCACAATAAATTTTTAAGAAAATCATAACCACCCGTCAAACGGGTGGTTTGATCACGGGCTATAAGCCCGAGTGATACCAACCAGCGTCTCAAGGC
>OFLW01000124.1_pt1 | contig 32811 bp, 20 predicted proteins | sample 1541061 | NCBI WGS metagenome assembly OFLW01 (sample SAMEA4413045, study PRJEB24355) | metagenome | biome: human; feature: gut; material: faeces | place: United Kingdom | collected 2010
TTATTTTTTTTTTTATTTATATTTTTTAATAATAATATTAATTTTTTTTTTTTTATTTTTTTTTTTTTTTTTTTTTTTTTTTTTTTTTTTTTTTTTTTTAGTATATAATTAAGTTGAAAAGGTTATTAAATAAAATCAATTAGAATTTTTTAAGCTTTTATAATATGCTTAAAAAAAATAACTTTATTATGGAGGATGGAGGTAACTATATGAAAAAACAATCGATAATATTATCATGTTTATTTTTTTCCTTTCTTTTTATCATGACAGCTTGTTCTTCGAATAGTTTTGATAATGGAAATTCTAACGAAAATAGTGATGTTGTAACTGTATACGATCCAAACGGTAAAAAGTTAACTGAATTCACTGAAGAAGAAGATGTTGTTTATTTTTCTGAATTAATTGGTAATAGCGTAGAAAATATGGATGAAGATAATGTAATGTCAACACTTTATAAAAGTGTTCCAAAAGATGCGGAATTAAGTTTTAAATATGTATTCACTCATACTAAAGATAATGGAAAACAAACAACGGTTGATTTTTATGTTTATAAAAACTATCCATACTTAACCCTAAAGGGCATACCTGTGATTTCGCCATTAACTTGGGAATTATCTGAAGAAGACAATAACATTTTACAAAAACCTCTAGAGTATAAAAATTAATGTTTTCAAAAGCCACATTTAATTAAATGTGGCTTTTTTTATTTATATGTATTCTGGCTAGCTAGACCAACTAAGAAAGTCAATAATTATTTTTAAAAAATTTTCAAGTCACAAAACATAAAAATGTGCATAGCAAACAAGCCTCATATACTTTCATTTTTTGAGGCAACACTTTTAATAATTTATGCGACTAACTTACTTTTTTCTCGAATTAGTTTTTGATGTTCTTCTGGTGTTCTTAACTCAAATGATTTTTGGTTTCTGAGGACAGCAAAAATAATTTGAACCATCTTTCGCATAATTGCACACATTACAACTTTGTATGGTTTTTCAGCTATTTTCTTTTCGAAATAAGCTCGCATAACAGGATTTAAATACTCTCTGTTGCGATTCGGATACACATTAGATTTAGCCAGCATATGGAGAATTGAGCGAACATGAGGCGATCCTCTTTTAGAGATTTTATTGTTTTTCCTATTGTATGTTCCACTTTGGGATACTCCTGGATCCAATCCAAAGAAGGCAACTAATTCTTTCGGTTTCGAGAAATTAGATATATCTCCGAGCTCTGATAAAACGACACATGCTGTATACTCTCCAACGCCTGGAATACTTTGTAAAAGCACTATTTCTTTATGAAACTTTTCATCTAAAAGAGATAGTCTTTTGATTTCATCATCGATTGCTTTCAAAGCTTCCTGTAAACTAAAAATAACTCTTACAGTTGTTTGAATAAGTACTGCTGAACTAAGGCTTACTATACAAACTTCAATAGATTTTTCAGCAGCTTTCACTAGTTTTTCATATTTTGCTTCGGCATAGGAGTTGCTTTTATGTGAATTTTCTTTTATCAGTTGAATAATATCTTGCTTATTTTCAGGAGATAATACTTCCTGTATAGTAGGATATTTTTCAAGCAAAGACAAAGGTGTTTTACCTTGTAAATCCGTAAATACTTTTTTGAAATCTGGAAAGGAAATATCTAAAAAAGCGATTAATCGGTTGATGTGTTCCACAATTTCATCAGTCAATTCTTTATGCTGTCTGCAAAGCTTTTTGATACTGTTAACGGTATCTGAGTGTGTAATTGTTTCGTTGTAATTCTTAATACGATATAGCAACGCTATATTATATGCATCTGTTTTATCTGATTTAATTTTTCGGATATTGATATTTTTCAATGCTCCACTTTGAATCGGATTAATTACAATGACTTCGTAATTATGCTTACGGAAAAAATTAGCTAAAATTTGATGATAGTGTGCAGTAGCTTCCATGATAATTACTGCTCTATCTTCGTACTCATCTTCTACCTTTTCAAGTACATAGATGAGCGACTTCATTCCATTAATATCATTAGAAATTTTAAGTCTTTTGATGATGTCATTATTAGGTGATAGAATACAGATGTCACTGAAAGCTTTACTAACATCAATTCCTACAATAATTTTTCCTGACATAATATACCTCCTATAATTTGGGATGCCCTGTTAATCCAAAACCACAATAGGCTCTTAAGTTTACAGGTAATCAATAAATGAACCTAACCAACCGAAAAGATGAAAGGCAATGGAATGAGGGTGGAGTCTATCAAATGAGTAATTCCTAAATTGGAAACCCAGCAAGCACATAAAACAATCCCATTTCATCCCTAATATCTATAATTTTATCATAGATGATTAGGTTCATTTTTAAGAACTATGCTTAAAGCTGTTCTTATACTATTAGTATATGAGCAAGCACAGTAAGTGAGTACCCACTTACGAAAAATTGATGAAGCAGAACCTTTATGGACTGCTTCTTTTTTTATCAATTTTACCTTGTTAGGGAGAACACTAAGACCCCAATAATTTATGATAAGGAGATATACTATGGATAATAGAAAAAGAAATAATCAACTAAAAATATATTTAACAGATGAAGAAAAGGAAGTTTTTGAAAAGAAAATGAAACTTGCTAATTGCAAAACTATGTCCCACTTTCTTAGAAAATGTGTATTAGAAAAAGAAATTTATGTAGTGGATTTAGAACCATTTAGAAACCTACAATGGCTACTTTCAAATGCAACAAATAATATAAACCAGATTGCAAAAGCTACTAATACAACTGGTGTTATTTACAAAAATGAAATTGAGTCTATGAATAAGCAGATAGAAAAATTATCAAAAGAAATATGGCAGATTCATTCCCTACTTCTTAATAAATCAAAAGAAAGTTCTGGTGACTAATATGGCAATTACAAAAATACATCCTATAAAATCAACTCTAAATTTGGCAATAGACTACATTACTAAGAGTGAAAAAACTGATGAAAAAATTTTAGTATCTTCATTTAAATGTCACCCAGCTACTGCCCATATTCAATTTTTGAAAACTCGAGAAGATAATGATACTAAGGGTACAGTTTTGGCTAGACATTTAATCCAATCTTTTCTACCAGGAGAGGTTGATCCTATAAAAGCTCACGAAATTGGAATGGAATTATGTAAGAAAATTTTAAAAGAAGATTATGAATTTGTTCTTGCAACTCATATAGATAGAGGGCATATCCATAACCATATTATTTTTAATAATGTTAATTACAAGACTGGTAAGTGCTACCAATCTAACAAAAAATCTTACCACAAAATCAGGTATCAAAGTGATGAATTATGTAAAGAAAATAAGCTTTCAATCATTGATAAATACTATGAAGCTTACAAGAAAAAATATAAAACTTCGGGTAAATCCTGGTATGAGTATGAGCAAAACAATAATGGAAATTCTTGGAAATCTAAACTTCAATTTGATATAGATAGAATGATTAATAAGTCTAAATCTTGGGAAGAATTTTTAGAAAATATGAAGTCTATTGATTATGAAATTAAGTTTGGTAAACACATTGCTTTTCGTCATAAAGATAAACAAAGATTTACAAGAGCTAAGACTATCGGAGAAGATTATACCGAAGAAAAAATCAAAGAAAGAATAGATTTAGCTATTAAAAACAAAGCTAATACTATTAAAAAACGTGTAGGAAATGTTATTGATATATCTTCTAATAAAAAAGCTCAATCCTCTAAAGGCTATGAAGTTTGGGCAAGAAAACACAATATCAAAACAATGGCAGATTCAATAATTAAATTAAGAGAACAAGGAATTAATTCAATTACACAACTTGATGATCTAATCAAAAAATCTGCTGATGATAGACAAGACTTGTTAGATAAAATAAAGAAAATTGAAACTGAAATGAAGAGTTTATCCAAGGATATGGAAAATATAAATACTATAAATAAGTATCGTGAAATCTATGAATACTACAAGAAAAATCCTGAGGACAAACAATTTGCAGAAGAATATTATAGCGAACTTTCCGTCTACAAAATAGCTGCTAAAGAAATTTTAGAAAACTATAAAAAACTACCAAACACAAAAGAAATATTAACAAAACTCGATAAATTGCAAGAAAAAAAGAACACCCTTATGAAGGAGTATTCTTTGAATAAAGAACAATTTTCTGATCTTGTTCAGTATAGGAAAAACTATGAAAATTATTATAAAGAATAGATTGAAAGATAAATCATTATACTAAAATATATATTTTAATATTCCAATTGTCAAAACAATACTCCACAAATAAATTCAGAGTAATTTGGGTAACATCTTATAAAAGATTAAATTTTAAAAATAGCAATGTTATAGTAATATTAAAGATATCTTTTTATAGATATACTATCTTATTAAAGGTTTAGGTATCTATAATATCTGTTAAGATTTTTTCTCAAACAAATATTATAGATAAAATTGCTAAAAATAGTTGCCAGTTCAATTTTGACGCAATCTTTCAATAATAGTTTTTTACATTTCCGTCCTTGAAATTCAAGCATTAAAACAGTATTTATTCAATAATTTAAATATGATCTATGCTATCTGTTTTGACGTATTTATTACTGGATACATAATATATGAAATAAATTAAAGCACAAGCATAATTCATGATAATAATTTCATTTTTTAATAAATTTATAAAATATAAAAATCCAACAAAACAAAAAAGTATAAACAACTTATCAATTATATTAATTTCCTCAAAGTTAATTTTACACTTGTATAAGACATAATACATAAAAACGCCTATATCGATTATGAGCAATTCTATTGGGCTAGAATATAGTATAAAAATAACAAATACAAAAATCTGAATTATGTAGATTTTTTTTAAAGTTTCTAATCTTGTTTTTACAAAAATATACACAAAATAAACACATATTTATTAACAAAATAATTGTTGAAATCACATTTGTAATACTAATCATCTTAGATAGCAAAATAATATCAATATATGTTATATTCTGAATAAGTATAAGAACAAATAGACAATTTCTCTAAAATCTTATCTCTTAGTCTGCTGATTTTCATTGGATTTGTATCTTCTTTCTTTGCAACTTCTGTGAGAGTTTTATAATCAAAATACAGTGCTTCGATTAGTTTTCGCTCTTCATCATTTAGGCTGTCTAATGCACGATACAGATCTTCTATAAGCATTTTGGTTTCAATAATTTTTTCAACATCAACTGTATTATCTGCAATATCTACAATACTTGTATTGAAATCTCCAAAATGAAACACCTTATGCTTTCTATCCAATCTTTTTAAATGTGCTTCATGATTAAGCTCTTTTTTATATGCTCTATACACTTCGTCAGGTACATAGATCTTTTTACCTCTGACATAAATATATTTTTCTTTGTCTGACATCCTTTGATCCTCCTTTTTTTACTCGTTTTATTGATTTTCGAGCATAAAAAGGAGGATCTCGACATTTTGACATGCGAAGTCCTCTTAGATGTAAACAATGAAAAGTTCTTTGGCTTTTTCTATATTTAGTTTTTAATGTTTTAAAAAGGACATAAGATAGAAATTAAAACAAGTTCTAGAAAACATAATATATATTTATAGTGTATCGTATCTAATATTAAGAATCTAAACATTGCTTTTCCACCCTAATTTCCTTTACATAAATTTTCCTTATTTTACTAAATAGATCCTCCTTGACTTACATAGCACTTTTAAATTTTTTTAAATATAAATACTTATAACCTTATTCTTCCTATTAGTTATAGTAGCAATAATATTCCTACTAAAAGTTAATAAATAACATATAACCAATAACATCATTTTAATAAAATATCATTTCTACTCTATTAATGTATCAATGATAAAACTTTATAAAAAATTACCATTATTATCAATCTCAATACTATACCAATTGTCGACACATACTGATGGATTATACCCATTGTGCTTGCATTCTGTTTTAAAAAATATTATTTTATTTAAATAAATGTCCTTAAAAGATATATTAAAAAAAGACATAAATTATATCCAAACATACATCGACAATATCGACTATCTATTATAAAATAAATATCTTGTTATAAAACAATAAACTTGTCCTAGTTAAAGTGTGTTGAAATGCTATTCTATTACCATAGCATTAACACCATTTTTAACTATCATAGAAAGACTACCCTTAATAATATTATAGCAAATATCCCATATTATCATCTTTAAAAGCTTTCCTAATCAATATTTTCAAGTTATTTTATAATCGTTTAAAAAACTTGAATTGCTAACTTCTAAATAGTTAGTCTTATTTTTTTCTTTTAGTAATAATCTGCCATTCTCGCTAAACCCCAATATTACATAATTTTTATTCATATATAAAACATCTTTGCCAAACATATAGATATGTTTATTAATTTTTTCTCTTAAATCATAACGGTTATATTTACTAAACAAATCAACAAATTCTAAAAAACAATATATAAATTTTAATTCGTTGCCTTTTAAATTTAATAAATTTATTGAATAAGGTAATTCTTTTTTTTCTAATATATTGATTCCTACTCCAATAATCGTTTTTATATAATTATTGCCTTTATATAATGATTCAAATAAAACTCCAACAGCTTTTTTATTATCTACCATAATGTCGTTTGGCCATTTAATATAAGCATTATACCCAAATCTTTTCAGAGCTGATATTAAAGATAAAAGTATAATAAAATCCATATTTAGATTTGAATTTGTGGACATTGAAAAAGCCAAATCCCCTTTAAATGAGATCCAGCTTGAACAACATTTCCCATAACCTTGTTTTTGATAAAGAGTATATATTATAGACATATTTTTTTCTTTTCTAATTTCAATATTAGTAGATAAACATGAATCAATTTTTTTTATTTTCCATTTATTATTTTTTTCCATATACTCCGCCCACATCCATATATCGCAATTTATTAAGTCTATTCTCTATTGAAAATGTATTAACAAACAAATCATAATATAGTAATTCATCAACACTGTCGATAATGCTCGTCCTATCTGTCTCAGGAACAATTCCATCAATTATTCCCATTTTAAACATGTCTTCACTCGTTAATTTCATTTCATTTGCTGCTCTTATATAATCGTTATTTTTCCATAGTATTGAAGCATATCCTTCAGGTGATAAAATAGAAAAGCAAGAATTCTCTAACATATATAGTTTATCTGAAACACATAATGCCAAAGCACCACCAGAGTATGCTTCTGAAATAATTATTGAAATTATTTTTGTATTAATATGCGATAGTTCTTTCAAACATAATGAAATAGCATATGCCTGCCCTTTCTCTTCCGCTTCTTCTCCAGGATATGCTCCCGGAGTATCTACAAAAATTATTACAGGTCTAGAAAATTTTTCTGCTTGTTTTATCAATCTTAATGCTTTATTATAACCTGCTGGTATTGCCATCCCATTCTTAAAATTAATAATCTCTGAAAAGCTTTTTCCTTTTCTAAATCCAATAATAGTTACTGGGATATCTTTATAAAAAGCAATCCCTCCTATAATAGTACAATCATCAAAATAAATTCTATCCCCTTTTAATTCAATAAAATCATAAAATAACTCACTAATGAACTCTTCAGATTGAATTCTATTACGTTTTCTTGCATTTTTAACTATATTCCAAGCATCATCCATATTATAAACATCCTTTTTTCGAATGTAACACAATTAGTTTTGAAATAAATTCTTTTAAATTATTTCTGCTAACTATTGCATCAATAAATCCATTTTTTAATAATGTTTCAGCTGTCTGTAGATCATCTGGTATACGCTTATGAATTGTATTTTCAATTACACGCTTGCCTGCAAAACCGACAATACAATTTGGCTCAGAAATATTAATATCTCCTAACAGTGCAAAACTAGCAAATACACCACCTGTAGTGGGATCTGTTAAGCAACTAATTAATAAATGTTTTGTATTCTCATATTCTTTTAATGCAGAACATATTTTTGACATTTGCACTAATGAAACAATATTTTCTTGCATTCTAGCTCCACCTGAAGCAGAAAAAATGATTAATGGGTTATTCCTTTCAATAGATTTTTCAATACATTGCGTTATTCTTTCGCCCACTGCAAATCCCATACTTCCCATCATAAAGATTTTATCCATTACAACTATAGATACTCTGTTGCCGTTTATTAATCCTTCCCCTGTAATTACCGCATCTGATAAACCAGTTTGAGTACGCATTTTTTTTAACTTATATAAATAATCAAGATTATCTTTATAAATAGAGTCATTAATATCAAAAAAATACTCAATAAAACTTCCTTCATCACATAACAATTTTATTCTATCTTTAGCACTAATATAAAAATGATAACCACAACTACAAATATTCAAATCCTTTTTTAATATAAATGATGATGTAAATTTTCCGCATGATGGACACTTTCTTTTCGTAAGATTTTTGACATAAACATCATAATTTTCTTCTAGAGTGCAAGACAAATATTCATTCTCTTTGAATTTTTCATCCTCCAAAATAATTTTAATTAAATCAATATTAGTTTTTACACCTATTATTTCTACTTCATTTAAATAGTCAAGAAGTCCATTTATACATTCATCTATACTTTGTTTATGTATAATAACTTTAGCTATAACGGAATCAAAATAAGGACTAATATATTTTCCAACTTTTAAATCAGATTCCACGGTAATATCTTTTTTATTAGGAAAATATACTTTTTCTATTATTCCAACTGATGGCATGAAATGATTAATAGTATCCTCTGCACAAATTCTGCATTCAATAGCGTATCCAGAATATAAAATTTCACTTTGTTTTAAAGATAATTTTTTTCCAAATGCACTATCAATTTGTAGCCTGAGTAAATCAATACCAGATATTTTATCAGTAATAGAATGTTCAACTTGTAGCCTAGTATTCATTTCGATAAAATAATACTTATCGCTATTATTCTCTACTAAGAATTCTATAGTTCCTAAATTATCATAGTTAATTTTATTTGCTATTTTAATGGCATCATTTATAATCTTATCATCTAAAACTCTTTTTACCATGGGAGCAACCTCTATAATTTTTTGATGGTTTCTTTGAACAGAACAATCCCTTTCATATACATGTATTAAATTCCCAAATTGATCCCCTACAATCTGAATTTCAATATGCTTAGCATTATTTATATACTTTTCTATAAATATTTCACATGAACCAAATCCATTTTTAGCTTCATTATTTACAGTCTCATAAAAATACCTCAATTCTTCTTCACTCTTAACTATTCTTATTCCTCTACCACCACCACCTTCCGCAGATTTCATCATAACAGGATATCCAATTATTTTGCTTATCTCAATAGCTTCATAAAGCGTTTTTACGGCATTACTACTCCCTGGTGCTATTGGGATTCCTAATGATTCTACAAATTTTCTTGCGTTAACCTTATTTGCCATAAAACTCATAGAAGTAGTAGACGGTCCAATAAATATTATATTTTCACTCCTTACCTTTTTTGCGAAATCTAAATTTTCAGATAGAAACCCAATTCCAGGATGTATTGCTACACATTCATATTTTTTCGCAACTTCTATAATTTTATCTTGATTTAAATAACTGTCATTTAATAAATCCGATCCAATACACACTGCATAATTTGACTTTTTTACAAATGTTTCATTTTTATCGGATACAGAGTAAATAACAACTGTTTCAAAATTCAACATATTGCAGACATTTATTATTTTTTCTGCAATTAACCCCCTATTTGCTATTAATATTCTTTCTTTCATTCATCTATTTTTATCCTCATTATTACTTGATCGTATTCAACAAAACAACTATTTCCTACAACAAAATCAACAGTTCCATCACACGGCGAAAGAATATCATGCATTACCTTCATAGTTTCAATTGTAAATATTTTTTGATTTTTTACTACTTTTGAACCTATACTAATTTGGTTTTCTACGTTAATTTGCCCTACTGTAGGAGATTTAATCTCTATAATATTTTCCATTGCTTTTTCTTTATTATCTTTAAGTAAAGATTGAGTCAAATTTCGTTCTATTAAAATTTTTTGATCATCTTTTTCATAATGAAATCTTGATAGTTTCATTTCTTTAAACATTTTCATAATTGTAATTATTTCTTCATTTTTCATTACAACTCCCCATTTCCCCATTTCTAGATTATTCATAACCAATTTATTTCATTTGGTAACATTTCATTTTCACTACAGATAGAAATAATATAATTTTCATAAGTTAAAATGCTATAATGGAATTTTTTACTATTAAATAGTATATATGGTTTTAATAAATCAACACTAAAGTTCTTAAAATCTAGCGATAAACCTAAACCTAAATTTTTTGAAAAACTTTCTTTTACAGTCCAAATTTTATAAAATTCGAATAAATCTTTATTTCTTAAATATTTTTGTTCCCTTTCTGAAAGAAATGTTGGATTTATATCTATAGACTTAACTTGTTCTATATCTATGCCTATGTAGTCAATATCCACAGCCATTATCAAAACTTGACCAGAATGAGATATATTAAATTTAAATTGACCATTTATCAATGATGGCTTATTAAAGTAATTATATATTAATTTCGTTTCAGATAGTCCATAGAATCTATTAAATACTTCTTTTATAAAATCATTTGATATTTTCTTTCTGTCTTTTTTTTTCGTTATTGATGTATTTTCCTTATTTAATATAGTCCCATAAATTTTGATCATTTTTGTATACTTCCTCTAACGATATAATTTGTATATCATCATAATCTCTTTTTAACATATTTGATAAAACATTCCTAGGTCCTACATCAATAAAACATTCTACTCCCTCGTTAATTAATAGCTCAATTAAAGATTTCCATTTAACAGGTGACTTAATTTGATTTGATAAAGTGTCTACCACATTTTCTAAATTATAGACTGTATTATCCATACTAGAAATTACCTTAAGTTCAGAATTAAAAAAATTAAATGATAATAAGTATTTTCTAAATTTATTACTTGCTTCTTCCATTAATTTACTATGGAAAGCCCCATTAACATTAAGTTTTATACTCATAATATTCTTTTTTTCAAGAACTTTCGATATTAATTCTATTGATTTATTTGTTCCTGATAATACTAGTTGAGTATTTGAATTATAATTAGCAATATCAATATACTGTTCATAATTTTTCTCTATATCTTTGCAAGCTGACAGTATTATAGAAATGTCTTTACAATTTACAACAAGCATACCTCCATCAGTTTCATTTGCAGATTCTTCCATTAAATTTCCTCTTTCTTTAAGTATAAATAAAGCATCACTAAAACTGATAGTCCCAGACACAGTTAAGGCAGTTATCTCACCTAAACTATGTCCCACCACTATTGAAGGAAATATCTTATAATCACTGATAAATTTATGATAATATGCATAAGATATTATGAAAATTAATACTTGTGCATACTTAGTATGACTTAGTTTATTTTCATCACTTAATAAATCTAATATATTCCAATTTAGAATTTTAGATGCATCACCTATAATTTTTTGAAAAGTTTTATCCTTTCTATATAAGTCCACTCCCATATTAACATATTGTGTTCCTTGTCCTGGGAATAATAGCGTAAATTTTTTCATATATACCCTCCCATTTTTTCTGTATTAATATATATTTTTTCTCATTACTAATACTATGAAACTATATCATCTAGTCATCATATTCTTCATATGTTATAATTTGGATAAATCATTCATTATTTGTTTAGCAATCACATCTTTATTTTTTTCAAGAAAAAAATGATCTCCTTCAAAAATACGAATTTTAAAATTGCTTGTATACATATCCCATTCGCACAAATCTATAAATTTAGCTTCTTTATCTTCTAATCCACCATAAGCTATAATTGGGTACTTGCTATATATGGTACTATTATTTTTATACGAATCTACTAGTTTAAAATCATCTTCTAGTATATCTAAATAAAAGTCAAATAATTCATTTTCTTCTATCACTTCTGAAGGTACACCACCTAATTGAATTACAGAGTTTTTCATCTTCAAGCGATCATATGAACCTCTTTTTTCTTCATTGGCATTCAGATGAGGAGGAACTCTCGCAATTATTATCATAGCCTTTATAAATTTATTATTATTTTGCCAATAATTTGCTAATTCATATGCTAATATCCCTCCTAAACTGTATCCCATTAAAACAATATTTTCTTCATATAAACAATCTAAATCGGTAATCATTTTTTTTATTAGTAAATCAATTTTAGTATATCGATTTTCTCTAATTCTTTTCCCATGACCAGGTATATCTATCCCAGTTATTTTTATATTACTATATAAATTATTATTAAATAAATCCTTATATATATTCGCCGTTCCCCCAGCAAATGGGAAGGCAATTATATGCAATTTTGCAGCATTATTGCCTTGCTCAAAACTAATCCATTTATTTGCTTTCATCCTTGTCCACCTCACTCAAGAAATTTTTTAATAAAGTATTAAATTCTAATGAGTGTGTTAAATATGGATAATGTCCACAAGATTTAAATTCATATAATTTATAATTATATAGTTTCTTTGTAATTTCCTTAGATCTTATTGGTTTTATAATTGAATCATGATCACCATATGTGCAAAGTACTGGTATCTTAATTTTTTCTATCCAGTTTAACGTATTCAACTCAAACATTTCATTCAAATATCTCATAGCTATTAGTGAGTTAGAGCATTTACTACTTAATAATATCCTTTTAGATTTTTCAATTTCTAATTTATCAACACCTTCTAAATTAATTAGTCCATCAAAATCTTTTGATATAGATTGTGATACTACATTTGTCATTTGTGAAAGTTCCTCTGGAGTCATACTGTGAATATCAATATTTGGTAAATCAGATCCATCATAAAATCCACCAATCAATGTTAAAGACGAAATAGATTCATTATATTTATATGATAAATATGTACCTATTACTGTTCCAAAACACGATGCAACAATTGCAATTTTAGTGTCAAATAAAGATTCAATTGCTTTATATATTAAATCTCCTACACAAATAGTATTTAGTTTGTCATACATACCACTTAATCCATATCCTGGAACATGAATTACTACAATTTTAAATTTGTTAGATAATGAAATAAACTGATTGATGAACGATGGTGCAGTTAAACCTATCGCCGGAAAAAACAATACCGGTTTGCCTATTCCATAAATAAATATTTCTAAACTTATATTCTCAACATTCAATTTAAAATGTACCAAATTTTTATCACTCATTTTTAAAATTCTATACTTGCTTAAATGTTGAGAAACATTAAATTTATTTTCCGAAAATGTATTACCGTAATCGGTTAAGTATTTTTCTACTGCACCTGGCTCTACTACAGAAATAACATCATTTAATTTTCTACTATCAAATATATATTTTGCAATATCATAAATACTAGGGCCTTCTAAAATGACTGATACGGGTATATCATCATATACAGATGCGATTTCTTTATGAATATTTGTAATTAATAATGAATCAACACCATAAACTGCCAAATCTTCATGAATATCTATTTTACCTTCACTTATTTTTAAAACTTTCTCAAATATTTTTTTTAGTTTTAATGCAATTTCATCTATACTTTCTACACTTTCATTTGAAATAATAGTAGTTTGTTTTTCAACTTTGTTTTCTTGTTTTATAACACTAATTCCCATTTTTTCTTTAACATTATTAGATACATCAAGCATTAAAACTTGTTTAAAAGGTGATAAAATAATATTATCTAACGCTTTCCCTCCAAGTCTATAACTTAATGGATAAATCCCCTTTACTATAAATTGCTCATTTATTTTAGAATCTTGATTTTCCCAAAATCCCCAATTTATAGAAATACAATCAACGGAGCTATTATCATTTATGTATCCTTTAAATGAATCAGTAAAAATACACGAACTAGCATAAATACCCCATCCGATATTACATGTAAAAGATTCACCTGATGAGAAAAACACTAATTTCTTTACATCAATTTCTTTAACAATTTTGTACAAATTTATATTACCTTCTAATTTAGGCTGTAATTTTTTTGATATATATTCACTATTAATATTTTTTAATCTATCTATACTAAAATCCATTGCTAAATTCATAACAATATCTATATTGCCAAAGGATTTTATGATATGATAAAAAATATCTCTAAGCTTATCAAAATCAGTAATATCACAACTATAATAAATAATGTTATCATCATTAGAAGTATTCACATGGTTGCTTTCTCGTCTTCCTATCCAAATCACCTTACATTCTGTATTTGTTTCTAGAATGTATTTAGTAATTAATCTTCCAACAGTTCCTGCACCGCCAATTATTATAACAACATTCGCACTATTGAAATAACTGTATTGTTTCATATTATCATCTATTTTTTTAAATGATTGTGTATAAGTTAATTGATTTCTCAAACAAATATCACGGTTACCACTAGGTTTTAACATAATAGCTGAACTAATAGCATCTTTTTCAAAAATGTCAATATCAATGTGATTGAAATTAATATTTTTAAATTCTTTCCCTCCTGATTTTCCAATACCTATTAGTAATGAAGACATTGGATTTATAATATCTTGTTCATTAACTTTCCAAGAATTGTTCGTAACTAATGTTAAATTTAATAGTTCATTATTACTTCCCAGTATATTCATAAATTCCCAAAAAGGTAGAACTAAGTTGTCCAAAACATTATGGTTATCTATATTAATATCTTTAGATAATCCAAAATAATATATTTTTTTACTACTTAATACATTTGTATATTTTTTCAAATCATAAATACTATGACAATTTATTATATTATCATAATTTCCTGCCTGTTTATCTTTTCCCAATATGATATGCAAATTATTGTTCTTTAATTCATAAAAATAATCTTCATACTTTTTGTCATAGATATAGACTTTATCTATTTGTATATTTTGTTCAAATTGATGCTCTATTTCTTGCCAAATAGGCAAATACATTTTATTGTATAATTCATCAACTTTATCCTCGTGTATATTAAGAATTAATTTCTCTCTTTTATTATATAATCGTAAAATTCTATTCTCCAAATCTATATAAAAATATTTTATATCTCTTTCATTATTTACAACATTAAACATAACATGATGATTACCATCATAAATTTTTTTGATAATTTCTAAAATAAATCTTGAAGAAATAAAATTTTTTCCCACATATAATTTCTCATTTGCGTTGTATTTCACTTTATCAATACTTTCATCATCGCTGTTAGATATATTGGTATAATGTTTGTGTATATCATCAATTTTTTCATAATTTATATCTATTATTTTTTCTTTAACGTTTTTAATCAAACCATTTTCTAAAAAATTTTTTTCATTATCTATTCCAAAATGAAAATCGTTCAGTTCAGTTAAATTTTGAAAATTTATACTATTAAGTGTGAAACTTACATTATTTGGTAGATTATTAAACAGTTTATGTTTTTCATTTGAAAAATCGTCTATACAATTTAACTCATCTTCTACCCAGCACAATTCCTTATCAAACGGATATTCTGGTAAAGAAACTTTTCTATATACACTTTCTTTATATAAGTTATTAAAATCAATATTTATTCCCTTTGTCCATAATTCAACTAAATATTTTTCAACATTTAAAGTAGTAATTTTTTTTATTATATTATTATCTTCCTCTGATAAATCATTAATTACTTTGTCAGAGCATTCAAAATATTCCAACTTAGTTTTATTAAATACTATATTTTGTAAAATATCAAATAAATCAAATAGTGTATTACACTCAAAGTATGTTCTATATTTCATATTTTCCCTACCAACTTGTAAAGTATATGAAATATCACCCAACTCCAAATCGTTATTAATATCAAAATAATTATTTATTATGGATTTTTCAAGCATGATTATAAATTCATCTATAGTATTACATTTTTTATAACATTCTATTTCTTCTTCTTTAATGTATTTTTTAGTTAAATTCTTGTAGTCAATATCAAATATTTTAATATCAGATTTAGTATTTATATAGCTATTTTCTAAAACATTAATTCCAAAACAAGCTCTTATTAACTCTTCTCTTTTTTTACTAAAATCTAATACATGCTTATCTAACGAATATTTACCAATTAAAAAAGCATAAAAATCATGTATTTTTTTTTCTAATTGAGATGTTGTTTTAGCTGAAAATAATATATAAAACAACTTATTATTATTATTTTTTTTTCGATAAGTTATATTGAAATTTTTTAATATTACATAAGCATTAGACCCACCTGCTCCAAAAGAACTAATGGATGCAAATTTATCTTTTTCACTCCATTCATCAACGTTTTGTTGAACATAAAAAGGTAATTCATTAAAGTTAATATTCTGGTTTAATTTCGTCGAATGGATTGAAGGTACTAAAATATTATGTTTCATTTGTAGTAATACTTTTGCAATACCAGCTATTCCTGCTGCAGATTCTAAATGTCCAATATTAGATTTAACCGAACCGATTGGAATTTTTTTAACATTATTGCCAACTTCTTTTATTGCGTTATTATAAGCTCTTAATTCAATAGGATCCCCTAAGGCTGTACCTGTACCATGCATTTCTAAGTATGATAGTTCGTTAACATCAATGCCTGCTTTTTTTATTCCTTTTTTTATTAATTCTGTCTGTTGTTTAGAATTAGGAACAGTAAACCCTTTAGCCTTCCCACCATGATTTAGTGCCGTGCTTTTTACAATTCCCCAAATATTATCATTATCTTTTATTGCTTTATCTAATGGTTTTAACAGTAACGCACCTACACCATCGCCAGGTACATAACCATCTCCCCCATCACCAAAACTACGACATCTACCATCAGAAGATGCAAATCCAGTTTTTGACAAGTATACATATTTGTTTGGATGAACAGTAAGATTTACACCACCTGCAATCGCTAATTCGCACTCTCCACTTTTTATACTTTCACATGCTAAATGCAAACTAGTCAAAGATGATGAACACATTGTATCCAAAGCAATGCTTGGACCATTAAAATCAAAATAATATGAAACTCGATTAGCTATTGAAGCGTAAGAAGATTGTGCATCAGCTTTTTTCTCCCCATATAATTGATACTGACCCCACATTACCCCTACATATACTCCAACAATACTTTGTGATAATGATTCTTTTGTGTACCCCGCATTTTCAAGAGTATTATATACAATTTCCAAAAATTTTCTCTCTTGAGGATCAATCATCGTTGCTTCTAAGTTTGATATATTAAAAAATAATGGATCAAAATACTTAGTGTCCCTTATAAAACCTCCCCATTTTGAATAAGATTTACCTTCAACCCCTCTATTTTTATCCCAATATTTTTCTTTATCCCATAAGTTAATAGGAATCTCCTCAATACAATCTTTTCCTTCCAATAAATTTCTCCAAAATTCATTTAAATTATCTGACATAGGAAATTTACCAGACATTCCTATTATAGCAATTTCATTATCTATATCTTTTTCTTCATCTTTATCATTTGATGAATATTTATAATTCAAAATACTGTCAAAATCAATCGTCAAATCCTGTATTTCCGTTTCATTCATTAACTCATCCAACTTAGACGTACTATTAGATATAACATCACTATTTGCAGAGTCTAAGTATTCATCTAAATCGTTATTTTCACTAAAAAACGGTAAATTATCGTGTCCTATAAGTTCCATTTCATTAAAATCTTCTATTTTTGATGAATGATTGTCCATAACATTTAATGATAACAAATAATCAGCTACTTCATTTATATTTTCGTACTCAAAAAATATTGTTTTAGGTAATTCTCCAAATACTGATTCAAGTCTTTTTATTATGGTAATCATCATAGCAGATTCTATACCATAATTTTCAAATGACTCATTATTATTGATTTCAGTAACATTTAAATGAGTGGCTGTTGATATTGATTCTGTTAACAATTTTATTATTTCTTTTCTGTCCATATTTACTATCTCCTTATATTATTTTAATGTATTTTTTAAAAAAATAATTTCATTCCCTGTCAAATCAATAGCTTCTAAACCAAATAATATATTTAATGCATCTTCATCAGATATAGGGTGTTGTTTAGTTTCTTCAATCATTTTACCTATCTGATTATTTGAAAGTCTCATACCACCATCTTTCCAATATGGCCAATTAACAGTTCTAATTTTCTTTATATATGGCGACTTCAAATAACATGCATTATCTAAAAATCTATTAGCCATAGAGTAATCTGTTTGACCTATATTACCAAAAACTGATACAAGAGATGAGAAATTTACTAGAAAATCAGTAAAAAATTTATTTTCACTAACACATCTAATAATATTAATTGTAGTTAGTGCTTTGGTATTCAAAACTTCTAAAAACTCTTCATATTCTTTAAAGTAAAATAGTTTATCCTTTGTTATGGCTGCAAGATTAAATATGCCATCTATTGAATCATATTTTTTTACTATGTCCTTAAATACATTAGATAGTAAATTATAATTTCTGGCATCCAATATATAAGAATTATATTCCTTCACTTTTTTTCTAGATAAAATTATGGGAAGTCCGCCATCTGATTTGATTTTTTGTGCGATTTTTCTTGAAATTATTCCACCTCCTATTATCACATATACTCCTTGATTTTTTATAGACATAAAATTATAACTACCACTATATTTTCGGATTATTTTTACATATAGTTTATTGTTTGTTACATCATATTTAAATTCATTTTTTATTGATTCAAATAAATACGAATATAAATGATGTAAACTATCGATATTAATATTTGACATATTTAACAATTTAATATTAATACTATGATTTTCCTTAATTAATGAGTTAGCAAATCCGATTATTGAAGAAATGTAACAATTATCCAACTTATTTTTAGTTTCTTGAACAATCAGTAAATTTATCTTGCAATCTTTTTCATTTGCAATTTTGCATAAATCAAAAATATTCCTGAAAAATTCTAATGGAGTTATTTGATTTTTATATACATAAAACAAATTAAAACAATCGAATCTATTGTCTTTTATTAATGTAAATAACTGTTCTCTATTTAAATTAATAAATCCTCTATAATCGGAAGACATATATCCAAAAACATTTTCTATCCTTTGAGTTGAACTACTAAAGATAATAGGTTGATACTCTTCATAAGCTATCTCGTAATTTTTACTTTTTTTTTTTACTCCACTATAACACTTAAACTCACATATTAATTGATTACTGTCATCTACCATATAAATATTATAGAAATCAATTTTTTTATTATCCGATATTTTTTCACATATTATTCTTTTGCCATTATTTATATTACTATATATATTTATTTCATTCACAGAAAAAGGCAAAAATATGTCAGAATTATAACTACTATTTAATAACATTGCCGATTGGAACATTGCATCAAGATACACTGTATCTATCAGATATTCATCTAGATAAGCAATAACTCTTTGATTTCCGATATAAGCCCTATTTATTGTTTTGAATAAATCACCATAAGCAATTCCATTATCTCTAAATAGTTTATAAATTTTTTCTTTATTTAGAGTATTATAATCATTTTCGTAAGGGGCAATTACTGTGTTTTCCAATTGAATTTTTGATATCCTACAAGAACACATTGCTTGATTATTTAATACAAATTCTACATCATCTTTATTATGAATTTCTAATTTAACCGGTAACATATCTTCAGAAATTTCCTTTTGCCATGTCATATCTTTAATTTTTAATGGAATTGATTTTGATATTTTCAAAATATATTCTATATACATGGCAGCAGGAACTATTTTTTTATTATTTATAATATGGTTATTTATAATAATGTTATCCTTTCTTATACATAATGTCCCAATTTTATCTATAATCGTTTTTCTATTAAACTTATCAATCCAAAAGCTTTTATTAGAAAAATCTACTATTGGCAATGGAATAATCCTGTAATCATTAGAAACTAATTTTGAAAGTTTTATTGTTCCCCAGCACCATAATTGAGCTAAATCTTGATCTGACAATTTATTATTATCTATCACCTTAACATTAGAAGTAATATCTTGATCTTTTGTAATATTTCCGTAATATAAATCATTTGCCTTACTTCCCATTTCTAAATATTTTTTAATTTTATTTAATAACTCTGTTTTTGAATTAACAATAAAAGCTAGCCTTTCTTCAAACTCAGTTCTTCTTGATAATGTATAAGCAATTTCTTTAATAGAGTACTGTGTATTTTCGCAAAGAAAGTTATAAATTTCCACTACAAATTCTTTTAACTTATCCGCATTAGGTGCAGAAAAACATACTGTATTAGATATGCTATCGTCATGATTATCTATTATTTTTTCTTTAATTTCGTCTTTTTCTAGAATTATATGTGCATTTGTACCACCAAATCCAAAAGAACTAATCCCTGCTATTTTCTTATCATCGTCCCAAGCAATCTGATTATTGGGGATAATCAAGTTTGTATCAGACAAATCTATCTTATCATTTAGATTTCCATATAAAGGCATTTTAGGAATAAGACTATTATTCATACATATTATAGTTTTTATAATACTGGCAATCCCAGCAGCAGCTTCCAAATGACCTATACAACTCTTTACACTTCCAAGATATATTTTTTTACCGAAATAATTTTCGTATTTTCTAGAATATTGAGTTATCGCTTCTTTAATTCCTTCTATTTCAATTGCATCTCCAAGTTGTGTTCCTGTTCCGTGACACTCTATATATCTATAGTCATTCAAATCGATATTTCCTTTGACTAAAGCACTATAAATCAACTCTGCTTGTGCGTTTGGATTTGGTGCAGTAAGTGAATTTGCTTTTCCACCATGGTTTGTAATCGTCGATGCTACTTTAGCATAAATATTGTCATTGTCATTTATAGCATCTTTCTCTTTCTTTAATAAAAGTAATCCATATCCTTCCCCTCTTCCATACCCATCAGCTGTTGAACTAAATGTTTTGCATTTACCATCTTTAGATAACATTCCAACTTTTTCAAGAGAAACATGCGGCAATGGATCTATAATAATATTAATTCCTCCTACTATTGCCATTTCACACTCATTATTCTTTAGTGCTTCCACTGCATGATGTAAAGCCACTAATGAACTTGAACATGCTGTATCAACTACTTCACTTGGTCCATGCCAATCAAAATAGTAACTAATTCTATTTGCTAACAATGTTTTAGAAGTTCCTGATAATGATAATTCAGAAATATTTATATTTCTTTCTCTACATAAATTATAATATTCATCTCCTGTTGCAGCAATAAAAACACCTATTTTTTTCCCCCTAAGAGATTCATTCGAATATCCCGATTTTTCAATTAATTTCCATGTCGATTCAAGCAAAATTCTTTGTCTTGGATCCATTAATTCTGCTTCTCTAGGAGAAATTTTAAAAAATTTTGGATCAAATTCATCTATATTATCTATAAAACTTGCAAAACTAGAATTTACATTATATTTTCTATTAATTTCATTAACATCCCATCTTTCAGACGGTATTTTTCTAACAGCATTTAATCCGTTAATTACAGTATCTTCAAAATTATTGCTATTATTAGCTTTTGGTAAATCATAATCAATTCCAATTATGACTACAGAATCTATAATTTCAGATTTTTCATAGTTTATTTTTTCGGTAACTAAACTATCTCTAATATCAGTAATGTCATTATATAAATCTCCAACATTCTCATATTTAAAAATTGATGCTGGATTTATTTTTTTATTAAATTCATTCAGTATCCTTGAACATAAAATGGAAATTTGCAATGAATTCATATTTAATTCATTAAATTTAGTATTAAAATTGATTGCACTTTCATAATCATTGCATACATCTTGTATAATATTTAGTAATTCACTCTCTTTATTTGTATAATCGCTTTCCTCTTTTTCTTTTAAAAGACTATAATCAATATGATGTTTAATATCTAATATAGTTTTAAATTTATAAAATAAAGTTGGATTAATTTTTATCTTATATTTTTCATTTAATTTTGTGCTTAATAAAGTTAATTGAAGTGAATTTAAACTTAAATCATTTAAATAAATTGAGGTTAATTCTTCACAATCTAGAACTTCTAGAATAATTTTTTCTAATTCGCTTATTTCATCATTATCTTTCTCAATACTTACGCTACTTTTTCGTTCTTTCATAATACCCACAATTTTTTTTCTATCCCATTTACCATTTGTAGTCAAAGGAAATTCTTTCATAGTTACTATTTCATTAGGTATCATGTATGGTGAAAGCTTACTTTCTAATTTTTCTAGTAATTTGTTCTTTTCTTCCATACTTATAGATTTACTTTCAATACATGCAATAATTTTTTCATTTTCGAGCCAAGTTATGCAATTACATTTCATATATTGCTTTAAAACTGACTCAATTTCTCCTAATTCAATCCTATATCCTCGTATTTTTACTTGCGTATCACTTCTACCAATAAACTCTATATTACCATCCTCAAAATATTTAGCAATATCTCCAGTTTTGTACATTTTTTTATATTTTTCAGAAAATGGATTTAATACAAACCTTTCATCTGTCAACCCTTTATTCTTATAGTATCCTATACTAAGACATTCACCAGAAATATACAAATTACCTTGTTCACCAATTTTACACGGACTTAAATTTTCATCCAGAATATAGTACATACAATTTTGAATTGGTTTTCCATATGGAATACTTTTCCACTTTGATTCTACCCTATCAACTTGATAATAATTTGACCAAACTGTAGCTTCAGTTGCTCCTCCCAAACTAATAAATGTACTTTTTGGGAAGTGCTTTTTTGTTTCATCCAGCATTGATAAAGGTATCCAATCACCACTTAAAAATATTAGCCTTAATGAATTTATTACATATCCATTAGTTTTCAGTATAGGTAGTAATAAATTCATATATGCTGGTGCTGAATTCCAAAATGTTATTTTTTCAGATTTTAATGTATCTATTATGGTAAAAGGATTCTTTCTATCTTCTTCATTTAATAAGTAAATTGTCCCTCCAAAAGATAAAAAGCCAAATATATCAAACACAGATAAATCAAAATTCAAGGGGTTAACACACAATACTTTATCTTTTTCACAAAAATTATATTTTGTTTTACACCATTCAAGCAAGTTAATTACTGCTCTATGATTTACTGCAACTCCTTTGGGTTTTCCAGTACTCCCACTGGTATATATCACATACGCTAAATCACTTGAACTTTTATCTTTATTTACTTCAAATGAATTTTTTTCAAAATAATCTCGTTTAATACAACACTCTTCACTACATATAATATTAAATCCAGTATTTGAAAAGATATTACTATAACTACTACTTATTATAATTGAATATACCTGTGCTTCTTCTAAAATAGTACAAACTCTTTCAATTGGATCAGTAACATTCAATGGTAAATAAGCTTTCCCAGCCTTAAGAATTCCTAAAAGAGTAAAAATAAGATATTCATTTCTATTCATATATACACCAATAACATCATCTTCTATGTTATTAACTATGTACTTAGCAATTAAGTCAGACTTATCATCTAATTCTCTATAACTTATTTCATGTTCATTTGTCTTTAATGCAATATTTTCTGGAAATTTACGCACTGATTCCAAAAAACAATCTTGTATTAACATAGAAGAATTAAAGGGTTCGCTAGTTTCATTAAAATCATAAACTGTTTTTTTGTAATCATTAAATGTTAGTAAATTATCATTATTATTTTGGAAATTATTTAATATATTTCTATATAGAATTTCTTCATTCATATTTCTTGTCCACCTTTCATCTATTAAACTATAATTTTTCAATAAATTTCTTAACTCAATTATGAATAAATCAAGTAATGATTTATCTACAAATTCTTTATTAACATTGAACTCAAAATTAATAGTATCTTCTTTTTTATATATTAGACAATCAATCCCCACATCAGGAGTAGAAGCATAAGAAAAATTTTCATCTTCTTCACAAATTTTCTCGAAATTTATAGAACTACATTCAGTAAAAACCAATTCATTCTCTGTTGGACTTATCATTGAATTTGATTTACTGCTCTTTATATTGTTAATTATATCATTATTCTCTAACACAAACTTTTTATAATCAATCTTTGTATTATCTACATATTTTTTGTTTTCATTACTATAACTAATGATTGTAGCAATCTCCTTAGAAATAATACACATTTTTTTTAAAAGATATGTTATTAATAGTTCAAGGGCTTCAATATAATTAACATTATAGTTTACACATTGTTTAATAAACAATTTATCCATTCCAAAGAATAAATTTCTTGAATAAAATTTATCTTCATGGTTTTTTTTTATATATTTTTTACAATTTCTTTCTCCTTCAAAAGCTGACAAAATTTGCATTAATAATTTAAGAATTTGATTCGCCGTAAAGTAAACCATATCTGCTGCAACTTGTAAAATCATGAATGAATCGTTAAATAGTAAGTTTACTATTAAACCTTTATTATCAGTATTTGATTCAATCATATCAATTGAATGCCTTCTATATCGTTGTAATTCAACTAATTCATTTATTTCAATTACATCTACTTCAAGTGGTTGATTAATTTTCTCCAAACTTTCGTTGTTTAAATCAATCTTTACATTGTCATACAATGATAATATACTATTTATTTTTTTTACTATTTTATCCTTATGATTGCTGTTATAATATAAATACTGCTTGAATATTGCCCCTGAATAATTTCCTTTGATTCTATCTCTAATATAATATTTTTGTAACGGACTTAACAAAATTGTATTTTTTCCTCCTTTAAAACAATCTATTTTAATAAAAGTTTCAATTTGTGATATATAGAAGTTAAAAATATCATCCGAATCCCATCCTAAATATTTAGGTATAACGAATAATCGAATTATAAAATTATTATTCGTCTCTGTTATATTACACTCTATTGCAATATTTGCAGTTTCAATATCTTGATAAATTTCATCTACTAAATCATTTATATAACTTTCCTCTTTTCTATATGTGAATACTACTGGTAAACTAATCTTATCCCTAATTTCCCTAGCTATATCAATTCCATTACAAGAAGCATGATCAATTTCATTTATTACTTCTTTTTTACATAATGATAAGTTTTCAATATCATTATTTTTTTCTCTATGATGAATTATATGATAAATAGTCTCAGTAAATGGTCCAATTATTTTTTCAACATTTTCGAAAAAATGCTTTCTTTTATCTAAAGTAAGAATAATAGATGTTTCATTTTGATTGCAAATTTTTCGTATCATATTTGAAAAAGTTTCTAAAAAATATACTGTATTTGGTATCTTATTATCTTTTAACTTTTGTTCAATCTGATTTTTATCTATTTTTTTTATGTAAACTTTCTTATCATCATAAGTATCTATTGATGGCAAAAAGAAATAGTTTGAATCTTTAAAAACTCCACTCCAATATTTCAAATCTCGCTCGTAATAAGTGGATTTGGATTTATATGCTTTTAATCTTTCTACATAATCATAAAAAGTATGATTACAAGTATAGATTTCAGTATCATTAAAATATGCATTATATAGTTCGCAAAATAAAGTGTTAGCACTTCTTCCATCAATAATCAGTGAATCGAATAAAAAATGTATTATGCACGCATCATTAAAAGATGATACTTCAATATAAAATAATTGTTCTGTTGTTTTATAAAATTCTATTTTTTTTATCTTCTTACGAATTTCGATTAATCTGCTGTCATTTATATTTTCATCATATTTATTATTTACAATATAACTATTGAAGCTATCAGTTATTGATATTTTCCCTTTACTTAAATCAACTTTGGATCTTAGTATTGGATTTTTTTTAATAATAATATTCCATATTTTTTCAAATCTGTTCAAATCCAATACATTTACTCTATGTTCAGTATATGTATAAGACTTGGCCCCAGTTGTTAAGTAGTTGTACAAATATGATTGTTGTATATCTGACAAGTCGTATACATTATTCATTTATATCCCCTTTCAATAAACCTTCATAAATAACCATTATTTCTTCTTTACTTAATTCATTTACTGTAATTTGATTCTTTTTAAATAATTTTATGATATCATTATTCCCCTTATTAAATTCAAAAAATTTTTTATGAATTAGCTGTTGTACACTTAACTCATATAATTCCGACATAGTTATATCTTTATTGTGCAGATCATTTAATTCATCTTTAATATTCATCAAAGTTATTGAGTCTAAGCCGTTTTCTTCTAAAGTCAATTGTAAATCTATATCTTTTTCAGATAACTTTGTATATTTACTGATCAACTCAAATAAATCAAATTCTTTAAAATCATTCTTTTCTTTGTGAATATAATTGTAAGAGCTGATTATCGGTATCTTATGATAACTTTGGTTCACTTCAAAGTAAAAATTATTATTTTTTATATAATCGATTATCAAATTTGCCTTACTATAAGCATCCTTGTCCATGTAATATACGGAATATTGTTTAATACTTAAAACCTCATAACATTCACTATTATCATTTAAAGTAGCTCTTATTAATTTGTTAAGCATATTTAATGAATTTGCTACATATATCTCCCCAACTCTATCTTTACTTTCTCGATTAATCAAAGTATATGATAAATCCTCACAATTGTATTTTTTCTCTCCTTCACTCCATTTTGTAAAATTTTCTTTATATAACCTCAATGATTCTTTGCTTGTTGCGTAAAACGGAAATGCATAATAATTATTTGTTTTTTCTGATAATTTTTTTTCTTTATATTCTTCCAAAACACAATGACTATTAGTGCCACCTATTCCAAATGAGCTAATCGCAATAGATATTGGCTTATTATCATTATAATATTCGTTATCAATATTTACTTTAAATATTGAATCATCCCAATTAAACTTTTGTGTTAACGGAAAACTTTCAAAACTTTTTGGTATTATATGATTTTGTATAATCATTAATGATTTTATTATTCCTGCTATACCTGCAGAATAAATCAGATGCCCTATATTTGCTTTTACTGAACCTAATAAACATTTATTTTTTTTGCTTTTATAAACGTTGCTAAGTGCATTTAATTCGATTATATCTCCAATTTTAGTTCCTGTTCCATGACATTCAATATAATCTATATCTTCTAAATCAAGAGATATCTTACTATATAAATTATTCATTAATTCTTCTTGTGCCATCCCATTTGGAGCAGTAATTCCATTGCTTCTTCCATCTTGATTTATCATACTTCCCTTTATTTTTGCATATACATAATCATTATCTCTAACTGCATCATTAAACTTTTTAACTAATATAAAACCGATTCCTTCACCAGCTACAAATCCATCTGCTTCGCTAGAAAATGGTCTTAACTTTCCTTTCTCAGAAAAAATATTTAATTTATCTGTATTGTAATAAAATTTCGGATCTCTTATAATATTTACGCCTCCTACTAACGCAATATCACAATCACCATTTTTTATTGATAAACAAGCTTCATGCAAAGCCACTAGTGATGAAGAGCAAGCAGTATCTACAACCATTGATGGTCCATGAAAATCGAATAAATATGATATTCGTTCCGAAATTAGAGAGTTAGTATGTCCTAAAATTTCATTAATTGAATTTGATAAACTATTTTGTTCTAAATGAGCACCTACAAATACTCCAGTATTTCTCATTGCATCATCATTAGCTTTATATCCCGCATTTTCAATAGCTCTAAAAGACTCAAAAATAGACAATTTTTGACTTAAATCCATAGTATCAATCTCATTTTTAGTTAAATCAAACATCGACATATCAATATCATAAATATCAGTTAAATAACATCCCCATGGATAAATTTTCTGTGAATTAGAAAACTCTTTCAAATCGCCTGTATTGATGATACTTGAATTATTAACAATAGACACCTTTCCCTCTAATAAGTTATCGAAAAATTCCTTTGGATTTTTAGCATTTGGAAATAAACAACTAACGCCAATAATTGCTAAATCGTTAATAGAATTTTCAATACATTCCTCTACATTATTTTCTACAAAAGCATTATCTATCCTTTTCTCTAAAAAATTTATGAGTTTATTTAAAGTTGGATAATTATATAAAATAGAAATATCAATATCTCTTTCGATAAACGCTTGCAAATCATCAATAATTCTCATTGCACTTAGTGAATCCATACCTAAATGTTTAAACTCTATATCCATATTAGATTCATTCAGTTCGAGATTAAGAACATTTTCAAATATTTCTTTAATACCTATTTTTTCTTGATTGGAACCTATTTGAAATTGTGTTAGAATGCGTTCCATTGTTTTAATATCTTTTTTACCATTAGGAAGCAATGGAAAATTTTCTACAATAACAATTTTTGTAGGAATCATATAATCTGGTATTCTCCCCTCTAATCCATTGCAAACCTTTTTAATTATATTATTTTCCATATTAATACCATTTCTTGGTATAATAATACAACCAATTTGCTGAGTACTATTCAAACCTATTACTAGAGATTCTTGAACAAATTCTAGTTGCATAATTAAATTGTTTATTCCTTCTAAATCCACTCTTTTTCCATGTATTTTAAAAATATGATCTTTTCTCCCTAATATATGGATTCTATTATTCATGTCTATATAGGCACGATCACCAGTTTTGAATATATGCTGCATCTTACCATTTAAAAAAATTTTTTTATTTTTTTCTTCTGTTAAAGAAGTATTATTTAAATACCCATTATATATACAATCTCCATTTACGCAAAGTTCACCTACAACGTAATAATTACACTGTTTATAATTATCATCCAAAATATAAGCATTAACATTTTTAATACTGCTAAACCCTAAAGATTTGTATTCTTCATTATTACAAATTAAATTTTCATATAAAAGTGTATTGGTTTCTGTTGAGCCATAATCATTAATTATTACACTATTCTTAAATACTTTTTTACATTGTATATAATCCTCATTTAAAAATTTTTCACCTAGTGTTATTATGTAGTTTAATGATTCCATATACTTATCAGCATTATCTATTTTACATAATAAGCGTATTATACTTGGACTTAATGTAATAAATGTTATATGGTTTTCATCAATGAATCGAGCTAATTTAGTTGGATTTTTTATTATATTATCCGGTATAATAACAGTTTTTTTGCCTAAAAGAATTCCAGCCATTAAATCCCAAAACGAAGGAATTGTAGAAATTGCACAACGTTGTCCAAATACTTCATCAAATGCAATTTGATAATTTTCTTTCATCCAAAAAAATTTATTTAAAACCTGTTTTTCATTTATCAATACACCCTTAGGTTTCCCTGTTGATCCAGAAGTATACAAAATAGCCATTGTATCTTCTATTGATTTACTAACAACATGTTTATTTTCAACTACTTCATTTTTATAATTATTAAAAAAATCACTTATATTAATTACATTATACTTGATTCCCAAATCATTTTTATCTGTTATTAACAGTGTAGGTTTAGCATCCTCCAACATAGCTTCTATATAACTATTAGGATAACTTGCATCTATTGGCAAATAGATATTTCCTGTTTTTAAAATAGCCAAAAACGAAACAATTAATTCAATTCTTCTATTTAAATAAACTCCAATAATAGAGTTTTTACTACAACTATCTTCGATAATATTAGCTAATTTATTTACTAAATTATATAATTCAATATAACTTACACTCCTTTTGTAATCGTTTTCGTAATCAACAAAAATTTTCTTATCGGGAGTTAATTTCATCTTCTTTTCAAATAATTGATAAATATTTGTTTCTTTTGGATAACTATTTACAGAAGAAATGGATTCATATTGTACTAATGGAGAAGAAGCAAATTCTATTTTTTCTATTGAAAAGTCTACTTTATTTACCCACTCAGACAACAGTGTATAAAAATATTCATTTAGTATTTTTATAAAATCATAATCAAACTTTTTAATAATATTGTATTCTATTTCAGTATCTAAAAAACGTATTATTAATAATTTTTCTCCCGATTGATTATAAATCAAAAAATCACTTGTTTCATTTTTATTATCAAATTTGTAAGACTCTAATTTTTTTTCGTCATCATTAATAAAATATTTATAGTCCTTATAAATAATAAATACAGATTCATCTTGCATTCTAAAAATAAGATATAAATAACCCCATAAAAATAATTCTTCCTTGCATATTTGATGTACATCTATTAAATCACTTACATTCAATCTTTCATACTCATTTTTTAATTTTATACTTCTCATAGTTCCTTCCAATTTAAAATTCCTCCTGTAAATATTGTAATAGTTATATATAACTCTAAGTATAAATCTTTTTTATGCTTACACCTGTCTGTTTTTTACTTTATTTTTTAAATTTATGGTAATAATAGTTGAAAAATAACAATTATATCCATATTTTCACTTCTCAATTTGTTATTACTTTTATACCCTTTTTTATATAAATATTTGTTTTATCCTTATATTTTCTTTTTTCTGTGCAGAAGTATTTTTCTAATTACTATTTTATTTTAAGATTTCATGTTATGATTCGTAAAAACTTCCTATTATTTCTCAGATTATCAGAAATATTAATAATTTTATATCTGTACTGTGTGTTGAATATTACAATTATATATTTAAGCCTACTAACTAAGAAATATATCTTCTCTCTTCATTTTTTGTTTCTTATTTAAATGTTAGCTCTCATATTAATCTTTTATCTATTCCTAATTTATGCTACAGTTTATTATCAAAGATTAAATTATCTTACATAAATGACCTATTGAGAATTGAATATATTTTTTGCCAGTTCCACACATAACTAAAATTGAAATTATATGTAGTTTAGTGATATAATATAATTATATCACTAAATACCAAAAGGAGGAAAATAAAATTATTAATAGACCTAATTTTAACAAATCTTTAAGTAAAGAAGAATTTCTAAAACATTACTGGTATAAAACTGAACTACAAGCTATTTGTTCTGAATATAATCTTCCAACACATGGAACTAAAGCTGAATTACAAGACAGAATAATTAATTTATTAAATGGTAAAGAAGTATATAATTCTAGACTAAAAGTCACACAAAAACGACTAAGTAATACTTCAAAAGAAATAACTATAAACACTCGTTTAATACAAGATGGTTTTAAATTCGACCATATTGCAAGAAAGTTTTTTTGTGACTATTTCAATGTTAAAAAATTTTCATTCACAAAAGAAATGGCGGCTACACTGAGAAATGCTGAAAAAAATAATGACTTAGAAATAACTGTAAAAGATCTCATTGAAGTGTATCTTGACTCAAAAAAAAATCCTACAAAAAAAATAATTACCAATGAGGATAAAACCTATCAATGGAATAATTTTCTAAAAGAATTCCACAAGGATAAAAAAACAAAATTATTAAACAACAAAATTCAAATTGCATCATTTTTATGGAGACAAGTAAGGGATAACCCTGGTGAAAAAAAATACACCAGTGAGCTACTAACTAAATATAGTAAAGAAATACATAAACTTTCTCATAATAATAACGATAATGGTATTAACAAATAATTCTACATTTAAAAAATTATTCCTATTTCTAAAAAATAAAATATTAATCAACTAACTTAAGAGGTACAATATGAATTATGAATATTTAGATTCGAAATCTGCATACACAAAAATAAACAATCAAAATTTACCTTATGATAGCGACTTAAATATATATAGAGGATGTGAACACGATTGTATCTACTGTTTCGCTCGATATACTGCTCGCTATTTGAATAACAGAGATTTTAGTAAGAAAATATTCATTAAAAGAAATATCAAAACAATTTTTATTGAGCAATTATTGAATAAAAAAAAACCTTTCCTTTTAAATATTGGAGGCATATCAGATTGTTATCAGCCTATAGAATATGAACAAAAGATTATGCCTGAGATAATAAAAACTTTAGAGATATTTAAAATTCCTTGTTGTATCACAACAAAATCATCTCTTATACTTCGTGATTATACACTACTAGAAAATCTCTCTAAACAAACCTCTGTAAATATAGCAATATCACTAATAACAACTGACTCGAATTTATTAAGTATACTAGAACCTTATGCATCTTCTTTTAAAGAAAGAGTAACTATTTTAAAAAAATTCAAATTTTCAAATATCTATTTCGGTATTCATATCATGCCGATAATACCATATCTTACAGATAGCTATGAGAATTTAGAAAACATATTTATATTAGCAAAGAAATATAAGGTTAAGTATATCGAATATAATTATTTAAATTTAAAGGGAGAAACAAAAAACATTTTTTTCAAATTTCTTAGTCAATATAAGCCTGAATTATTAGAAATTTATAAAAAAATATATATTGATGGATATCCAAACAACAGTTACATTTCTAAAACAGACAAAGTTATTTTAAAATTACGTTCTAAATATAATATTCAATCATCAAATATTATAAAACAAGTTTCTAAAAATAATAGCTATGAACAACTGAGCTTATTTTAAAATAATGTATAATATAGGAAATTAACCATCCATCATATCTATAATTTTACCATAGATAATTAGGTTCATTTTTAAGAACTATGCCTAGAGCTAGAGCAAGCACAGTAAGTGCATATGCACTTACTAAAAATGAAATAAGAATACTACTATTATATCGCTTATTTTTTTCCA
>OFLW01000139.1_pt1 | contig 24225 bp, 26 predicted proteins | sample 1541061 | NCBI WGS metagenome assembly OFLW01 (sample SAMEA4413045, study PRJEB24355) | metagenome | biome: human; feature: gut; material: faeces | place: United Kingdom | collected 2010
ATTTTAGGTCTGAACAACTCTATTATAATACGAAGGTGATTTTTGGTATAACCTATTGTTGCCTACCCGCATAGCGGGTAGTTTTATGTTTCGCACGCGTTGCGTGCTCAACTGACTAAAGTCACAAAACAAAAAAGCACCGGTCTTTGCCAGTGCTTGTGTTTTAAAAATTTTATTCTATAAATTCTTTTGGATCAATTTCTACTAAATTTATGCTGCCCCTTGATATTATTTTCATGTCGCCTGTTAGCTGATAAATCCAATTTGATATAAAGGGCTCATGTGATACAAAGATGTAATTTTCATCTGGGTCTAAAGTTTTTAATATATCTTTTATTCTTCCTCCGGCAAGATAGTCCTTCACTTCAAAATTTGAGTCCAGATGTTTTGCCAAAATTTCTGCAGTTTCTTTTGCCCTTTCAAGAGGTGATGAGTAAATTTTATAGGATCTTTTGTCCTTTAAATTATTTGCAAAGGCTTTAAAGGCTTCCTCTAATTTTTTCTTGCCTAAAGTCGTGAGCTTTCTCTTGAAGTCGTCATCTGCATAAATTTCTGCCTCGCCATGTCTTATAAAATAAATTTTCATTTTAAATTAAAGAAGGCATCAAAGCCAGGATAAATTGCAAGATCACCTAGTTCATCTTCTATGCGAAGAAGTTCGTTATATTTTGCAACTCTTTCAGATCTTGCTGGTGCACCAGTTTTTATAAAACCTGCATTAGTTGCAACTGCTAAATCAGCAATTGTTGAGTCTTCACTTTCTCCAGATCTGTGAGAAATTATTGCTGTGTAATTGTGTCTCTTTGCAAGTTCTATTGCATCAAGAGTTTCTGTAATTGTTCCAATTTGATTTAATTTTATTAAAATTGAATTTGCAGATTTCTTTTCAATTCCTTCTTGAAGTCTCTTTGTATTTGTAACGAAAAAGTCGTCGCCAACTAATTGAACCTTGTTGCCAAGAAGTTCTGTCAAGTGTTTCCAACCTTCCCAATCATCTTCTGCAAGTCCATCTTCAATGGAATAAATTGGGTATTCATTAACAAGTTCTTGATAGAATTTTGAAAGTTCTTCTGCTGTAAATTCACGACCTTCTCCTGCAAGTACATATTTTTTCTTGTCTTCATCGTAAAATTCTGAAGCTGCTGCATCAATGGCAAGGACAATGTCTTTTCCAGCTTCGTAGCCTGCTGCTTTTACTGCTTCAAGTATGCAGTCGAAGGCTTTTTTATTTGATTCAAGATTTGGTGCAAAACCACCTTCATCGCCAACACCAGTTGAAAGTCCCTTGTCCTTTAAAACTTTTTTAAGGGCATGATAAACTTCTGCGCCCATTCTTAGTGCTTCCTTAAAGTTTTCTGCTCCAATTGGCATAATCATAAATTCTTGGATGTCTACATTGTTGTCAGCGTGTTCGCCACCATTTATTATATTCATCATTGGAATTGGCATAGTTTTTGCATTTACTCCACCAAGATATTGGTAAAGTGGAAGGCCTGCTTCATTTGCTGCAGCTCTTGCAACTGCAATAGAAACTCCAAGAATTGCATTGGCACCAACTTCGCCCTTGTTTTCTGTTCCGTCAAGTTCTATTAACATTTTATCAATGCCAAGTTGGTCAAAAACATCAAAACAAATTAATTCTTCGGCAATTCTTTCATTTACATTTGCTACTGCCTTTTCTACGCCCTTGCCATTATATCTTTCTTCTCCATCACGAAGTTCAACAGCTTCGTGAACACCAGTTGAGGCACCACTTGGCACAATGGCAGAGCCAAAGCCACCATTAATTGTTCCAACTTCTACTTCAACTGTTGGATTTCCCCTTGAATCAAGGACTTCTCTCGCATAAACATAATCAATTAAACTCATAATTCCTCCTAATTAATATTTTATAAATTAAAATAAACTTTCGCCCGTCATAAGTTTTGGCTTTTCAATGCCCATAATCTTTAAAATTGTTGGCGATAAGTCACAAAGGGCACCGCCAGTTCTAAGTTTTACATCTTTATTGAAAAGGAAAACTGGCACAGGGTTTGTGCTGTGGCTTGTAACTACATTGCCTTCCTCATCAATCATGTATTCACAATTTCCATGGTCTGCAGTAATTATTGCAACGCCATCTTTTTCCTTTAAAACCTTTAAAATTCTTCCTAAATTTTTATCAACTGTTTCCACAGCCTTAATTGTGGCATTTAAGTCACCAGTGTGACCAACCATGTCCGTGTTTGCAAAATTTAAAATTATGGCTCCATACTTGTCTTCCTTTAATTTTTCAATTACAGCATCTGTCACTTCATTGGCTGACATTTCTGGCTTTAAGTCATAAGTAGCAACCTTTGGTGAAGGAATTAGAACTCTATCCTCGCCTTCAAAGGGTTTTTCACGTCCGCCATTAAAGAAAAATGTGACATGAGCATATTTTTCTGTCTCGGCAATTCTAAGTTGCTTGATTTTATTTTTTTCTAAGATTTCTCCCAAAGTGTCCTTTGGAATTTCATCCTTAAAGGCAACAAATTTATTTTTTATATTTTTGTCATATTCTGTCATGGTAATGAGAGTTGTATTTATTTTTTCTCTTTCAAAACCCTTAAAGTCATCATCAACTAGGGCTCTTGTAATTTGTCTAACTCTATCAGGTCTAAAGTTAAAAATTATTACTGAGTCCCCATCTTCTATTTCAGAATCTTTTACAAATTTTGCAGGAAGCAAAAATTCATCAGTGATGTCCTTGTCGTAAGAAGATTTTATATAAGATAAAATATCTTCTTCGTGAAAATCAGAATCACTAGTCAAATCATCGTAATATATTTTTGTTCTTTCCCATCTGTTGTCACGATCCATGGCATAATATCTGCCTGAAATTGTGGCTATTTTTCCCTTGCCAATTTTTTCTATTTCATCTTTAAGCTCTTTTATGTCATCTATGGCAGCGTGAGGCGAAACATCACGACCATCTGTAATTGCGTGGATATAAGTTTTTTCCATGCCTTCATCTGCCATTAGCTTTATTAGAGCCAAGAGGTGGTCAAAATGTGAGTGAACTCCACCCTTGGATACAAGTCCTATTAAATGAATTTTTGAATTATTCTTTTTTGCATTGTCTATGGCTTTTTTAAATTCAGGATTTTCAAAAAAATCGCCTAATCTTATGGCTTCAGTAATTTTTGTAAGATTTTGATAAATTACTCTGCCTGCACCAATATTTAAGTGACCAACTTCAGAGTTCCCCATTTGTCCATGAGGAAGACCAACATATTCTTCGCTGGCAAAAATTTGTGTATGAGCTGAATTTTTATAGAGTTCATCAAGAGTTGGCGTCTTTGCAAGTTTAACTGCATTGCCAACTTGACTTTCCCTTATGCCAAAGCCATCTAAGATTATTAACATTGTTGGTTTCATAGGCCTTCACCTGCTTTAATAATTTCTATAAAATCATCTGCATCAAGACTTGCTCCACCAACTAATACTCCATCAATATTATCCTGAGACAATATTTCTTTTGCATTTGAAGGCTTGACAGAGCCGCCATATAAAATTCTTATTTTTTCAGAAATTTCTCCATAATTTTTATTTATAATGTCACGAATTTCCCTGCACATCTTTTCTGCATCTTCAGCTGAACAAGTTTTGCCAGTGCCAATTGCCCAAATTGGTTCATAGGCAATTGTAATATTTTGAAGATTTTCTATACCAGCAAGGGATTTTAAAAGTTCATCTTTTACGAAATTTACTTCTTTGTTTTCAGCCTTTACTTCAAGAGCTTCGCCAAGACATAGAATTACATGAAAATCATCTGCAAGAGCTTTTTTTACCTTTGCATTTACAATTTCGTTACTCTCAAAAAATTTTTCTCGCCTTTCAGAGTGACCGATGATTACATTTTTAACTCCAATGTCCTTTAACATGGAAGTTGAAACTTCGCCAGTGAAGGCACCATCATCAAACTGAGAAATGTTCTGAGAAGCTACTTCAATTTTTTCACTTAGATTTTTTCTAAAACTTTCAAGAGCAACAAAACTTGGAGCAAGAAGAACATCAACATTTTTAAAATCAAATTTATTAATTTTTTCTGCAAAATCTCTCGCTTCAGAGGAAGTTTTGTTCATCTTCCAGTTTCCACAAATATATTTTCTTCTCATGCTTCTTCAACTGCCTCAATGCCAGGAAGTTTTTTGCCTTCAAGCATTTCAAGACTTGCACCGCCACCAGTGGAGATGTGAGTTAGTTTATCGGCAACGCCTGCCTTTTCCACTGCAGCAACAGAATCTCCGCCGCCAACAATTACTGTGGCATCAAGACTTGCCAAAATTTTTGCAAGTTCAATAGTTCCATGAGAAAATTCTTCAATTTCAAAAACTCCACAAGGACCATTTAATACTACTGTATTTGCCTTTTCAAGAGCTGCCTTTATATCTTCTAGGCTTTCACGACCAATATCAAGAATCATGTCATCTTCACTTACATCTTCAACATTCTTTAAAGTTCCCTTTGCATTTTCAGAAAGTTCTGGAGCAACAATTACATCTCTCGGAAGAATTAATTCCACATGATTTTCAATTGCCTTAGCCATAATTTCTCTGGCAAGATCTAATTTATCATCTTCAACAAGAGATTTACCAACTTCAAGACCCTTGGACTTTAAGAAAGTATTTGCCATGGCACCAACAATTACTAGAGTGTCAAGTTTTTCTAATAGATTTTCAATTACGCCAATTTTGTCAGATACTTTTGAGCCGCCAAGAATTGCAGCAAAAGGTTTTTCCGGATTTTTAAGGGCATCTTCAAAATATTTAATTTCCTTTTCAACTAAAAGGCCTGCGCAGGAAGGCAAAAATTCTGTAACGCCAACATTTGAAGCGTGAGCCCTGTGGGCAGTTCCAAAGGCATCATTTACAAAAATATCTCCTAGACTTGCAAGTTTTTTTGCAAAATCAGGGTCGTTTTTTTCTTCGCCCTTAACAAATCTTAAATTTTCAAGAAGAGCAAGCTCTCCCCCTTTAAGATTTTTAACTTCTTCAATAACTTTTTCGTCAACAACTTCCTTTGATGGGATAAATTTAAGGTCCTTCTTTAAAAGTTCAGCCGCCCTCTTGGCAACAGGAGCAAGAGAAAATTCTTCCTTGTATTCTCCCTTAGGTCTACCTAAGTGACTCATGAGGACAACTTTTGCACCCTTTTCAAGTAAATATTCAATAGTTGGAATAGCTTTTACTATTCTATCGTCGCCAGTAACCTTGCCATCCTTTAGAGGGACATTAAAGTCAACTCTAACAAGAGCAGTTTTATCATTAAAATCAAAATCTCTAATAGTTTTTTTCACATTACACCTCTTATTTTTCGATTTATACTTAAAATTTAACACTTAAATTATACCATAAAAAGAAAAGAGTTGAAGTTACTAGAAGGTCTTTATAAATAATTATTCTTGCTTAAATGATTAAAAACTTCCTATTAATTATTTTATAACTTTACTTTGTTTTTTTTGTGGTATAATGTGGTAAATCGATAAAAGTATAGATCCTTTAATTTTTTACAATATAAAGCTAATAATAAGGTGTAAAAATGTACTTTAACTTACATAGATATAAAAATGGAGACTAAAAAAAATTGTGATAAGATTTTTTATTTAGATTTTTAATGGAGGAGCATAATTATGAAAATGCAAATAATAAAATTCCTTACAATAATCCAGCCTCATTATCTTTTTAACATAATTGAGATTATCCTTTTAATTTTAATATTAAATAAATTAAAAGAGCTATTTAAGGAGATGTGATATTATGGAAAAATATCAAGCGACTATGACAATCTTAACAGGTCTTATTCCCTACACCATTTTACATGTGATTAAAATTATTTTACTAGTCAAAATATTAAATATCTTAAAACAATTAAAAAAATAAAATAAGCAAAAAAAAGGAACTGAGATAAATTTTTCTCAGTTCCTTTTACTTTTATAAATAAAATTTTTATTAATATAATTTTGCCCCTGCTGGGATTTTGTCATCTAAGTTTTTGATTTCTCCTAACCATTCTTTTTCTCTTAAATTTTTCTTTCCACTGATTTTTTCAATTAAGGTTCTTGCCCTTATATGTTGGTCTATTTCCTTTTGGTTATTCTTGTAGAAGCTTTCTTTGAATATTTTCTTGCTTTCATATTCTTGGTAGGTTGCTTTTGTTTTTCTTAATATCCTCTCATTATTTTTAGTGTTTCTTTAAATTCTTTTGTTTTTGTTCCTTCTTCTAGTAGGATTTTTATTTCTTCGTCTGTTAGTTCATCTGCGTTTTCTATAAGGCTTTCTAAGATTGCTCCTCTTGTTATTAGTCTATGAGTTCTTTCTTTTCTTCTTTTCACTATGTCTTGTTTTAATATCTTCTTTTCTTGATTTTTTAGTTGCCTTAATCTTTCTTCTGTATCATCAATTTTATCTTTAATTTCTTTTGACTCTTGTCTTATTTGCTCTAATTTTTTCATATAAAACTCCTTTCTTGTATTAAAAAAGACGACTAGTTTTTACTTTTCTAATCGTCTTTTTTCTAAATGTTATACATTTCTATATTACATTTTAGTTTTACGTTTTCTATATATCTTTCCATGTAATCCCAATCTGGAATGTTATAACTTTTTGTTTATCTTTTTTATCATATTTTTCTCACAAAGATAAAAGATGTAGGCTATTAGTAGATAAATTCTTCTGCCATTTTTATTTATATTATTAGAGCCCCACTCAATTTTAAAGCCCATTTCAGTGATTATTTTTCAAGCCTCTTGTAAATTATCAACCCTACATGATATGTGACTCAATTTTAGCATTTATTTTATCTCCTTATTATATTTTCCAATTTTCTACTTTACCCCTGATTCTCATAAAACTTCTATATAGTCCCTCTTCTTCTATTAAATCTCTGTGTTTTCCTCTTTGAACAATTTCCCCATCGTCCAATACAAGTATTTGGTCTGCTTCCTCTATTGTTACAATTCTATGGGCAATAATAATTACAGTTTTTCCTTTACTTAAAGATGATAATAAAGCACTTGAAGATGTAGCCAGATTTTTAGATGATCATTTCGCCATGAATGTAAACCAGGAAACTCTTGAAAAAATATCTACAATGAGCGGGACTAAATTAAAAAATATATTCAAAGAAAAATATGGTCAAAGCATTACAGAATATACTCAAAGAAAAAGAATGAACGTGGCTGAGATTCTTCTCTTAAATACCAAACTTCCTATAAAGGAAATTGCAGAATCTGTTGGATACGCATCCCATAGCAAATTTTCTATTTATTACAAAAGATACAAAGGGAAACTTCCTAGTGAAGTCCGTAGTTTAGCTTGCGAACATCACAATTTAAATTGTGATTGCTGTGATTAAACTAATTTTTTTATACGCCTTTATCTTATATGAATTTGCATGTATAGATATTTATATAGGAATGGTTCTTGTCTTGTTTTTAAGATATGCTCACATTCATTAGATTGAAGTTTCTTTCGATTATATTTCGCTCTAACCCATCTTCATATAACTGTTCATGGCTTATATCTATTTCTGATAATTGGTTTTTTTAAGCTACAGCCCCTTAAAACAAATAGCCAAGAAGTCGAATTGAACATTATAAGTTATGAATTTCTAGTTAAACCAAAACGGTCAGTAAATATGCCAAAATTAGGCTCACGAAAAAGAAGATTATAATTTTTGCAATCTGACTTTTCCCATTAAAACCAAAATTATCATAACCCTTAGCACCAACCGTCTCTGGGTAAACTTTAGTCGGCAATTTTAACTTGGTAAGCATGAGATAATCAAAAAAGATAATATCAAAAAGCTTATATCCTTCAAATAGTATTAAAAATCTAACAAAGGCTTGCTGAAAAGTTAAACTAAATTTTACTGTATCAACAATTGCCCAGCCTAGAACGGCTGCAATGGCTAGCAATCCAAGTATCATGATAAGTCCGCCGATTATATTGACCCAAATCGGTTTATCTGGCAACTTACTCATCATAACTTTGATATCATCAGGTGCGCCGAAATGCTTCGAGCCAAATTTCGGTATAATAAGTATAAAATTCATCATCATAATTGATGCTGTTAAGCAGATGATTGTTAACATACCAAGTGTTTTCATCAATTTAGTTTACCTCCTCTCTTGAAGTATAAACCATTTCGTAAATGGGAGCAATTTTTCTTAGTTGTGTCAACTAAATTCGTATAAATTTTCTTGCTAGTATTAGTGCTATACTTTTTTACAATTTATATAGTTGTTTAAAATCTATAATCACAGATGTCTTCTTGTCAATGTAATTATACACATACAGGTCATGTATTAAGAAGTTTTGTAAATTCTCAAATAAATTACTCACAAAACTTTGGATTCCAATCTAAAAGATATTTACAAAATCATTGACAATATATAAAAACACCCTATATAAAGATTACAATTCTAAAATTGTAAGTAAGCTATCACAAATTATACATTATTTCAATAAAATTTTAGAAACCTTTATTAAGATTTTCTTTGATCCCTTGTAAATCAAGTGTAAAGAAATATAAGAATTTAAATCTCTTTTTCAAATTCATCTTCAAAACTAATAATATCATTAGGAGTGCAAGATAGAGCCTTACATATTCTTTCTAAATTCTTAAATGTAATTGGTTTATCCTTACCCATTTGTGCCATAACATTTGTTGTTAGTCCTGCCATAGCTATTACATCTGTTTTCTTTAATCCTTTTTTTGCTAACTGTATCCATAATGGTTTATAGTTAAGTGCCATAATATCCCTCTTTTACTTTATCCATTAATTTCTTCTCCTTAATCTATAAATTTCAATTAAAAAAGCGACTGAACTTATATATTCAATCGCTAAATGTATAATGTATTAAACTGTTTTAAGTGGGGCTTTTTATCCTTGTCACTTTTACCTACTAATTTTGAAATATAAAAAAAGACGATAGAGGTTTTAATTTCTATCGTCTAAGATTATCTAATATTTATTTTTCTTTAAATTGATTTTATTGTATAACTCAATAATTCTATTAATCCAATTATAAAAATTAAACTGGGATTCATAACAAACCCCAGTTTCATAATTAGCGTGTCCTTTAATATAATTTTGATCCTGCTGGAATATTATCATCCAGCATTATTAAGTTAAGTTTTTCTTCACCGTCATACTCACAAATTGCAGATATAATCATACCTTCTGAGTCGATTCCCATCATCTTACGAGGAGGAAGATTACAAATTGCAAGTAGTGTCTTTCCAATTAAGCTCTCTGCGCTGTAATATTCCTTAATACCAGATAAAATAACTCTTTCTTTTTCAGAACCATCATCTAATGTAAATTTCAAAAGTTTTTTTGACTTAGGAACTTCTTCGCAGTTTTTAACCTTTACAACTCTAAAATCAGATTTTGAGAAAGTTTCAAAGTCTACCATATCTTCAAATAATGGTTCAACTTTCACTTTTGAAAGGTCAATTTCTTCTGTCGTAAGTTTGTCGTAAGTTTCGTAAGTTTCTTTTGACAAACCCCCATTTTCTGCCTTTTCTAAGCCTATTGGCTTCATTGTTGGGAATAAAAGTACATCTCTAATAGATGGTTGGTCTGTTAAAAGTACAATCATTCTGTCAACGCCAATTCCAAGTCCCCCTGTTGGTGGAAGACCTACTTCAATTGCGTTTATAAAATCTGAATCCATTGGGTGAGCTTCATCGTCGCCTGCTTCTTTTTCAGCAACTTGTGCTTCAAATCTTTCTCTTTGGTCAATTGGATCGTTAAGTTCAGAGAAGGCATTGGCAAATTCCCAAGTGTTTATAAAGGCTTCAAATCTTTGTGTAAGTCTTGGGTCCTTTGGGTTTCTCTTTGCAAGTGGAGAAACTTCTACAGGATGGCCAATTACAAATGTTGGTTCAACTAGGTGTTCTTCGCAGAATTCTTCAAACATTTCTGAAAGAATTTTGCCCCAAGTGTCGTGATCTGAAATTTCTAGTCCTTTTTCTCTTGCAATTTCTCTTGCCTTTTCATCTGTGTCGATTTCGTTAAAGTCTACATCAGCGTATTTTTTAACTGCATCTATCATTGTGATTCTCTTCCAAGGTGCTTTTAGTGAAATTTCTGTGCCTTGATAATTTATTGTGTCAGTTCCAAGAACTTCAATAGCTACATATTCAAATAAGTTTTCAGTTATTCTCATCATTTCATGGTAGTCAACATAGGCTTGGTAAAGTTCAATATTTGTAAATTCTGGATTGTGTTTAGGGTCCATTCCTTCGTTTCTAAACATCTTGCCCATTTCGTAAACTTTTTCAAAGCCACCTACGATTAATCTCTTTAAGAAAAGTTCGTTGGCAATTCTAAGTTGCATGTCAATGTCAAGAGTGTTGTGATGAGTGTAGAAAGGTCTTGCATTTGCTCCCCCTGCTACTGTGCCAAGGATTGGTGTTTCAACTTCCAAAAATCCTAAGTTATCTAAAAATTCTCTAATTTTTTTGATGATTTTATTTCTCTTTATAAATACATCTTTTACTTCTGGATTTACGATTAAATCAACATATCTTTGTCTATATCTAAGGTCTGGGTCCTTTAGTCCGTGGAATTTTTCTGGAAGAATTTGAAGTGATTTTGAAAGTAGAGTCAAGTCAGTGGCACGAACTGTGATTTCGCCTGCTTCTGTTTTAAATACAAGGCCCTTTACTCCAACTATGTCTCCAATGTCAAGTCCCTTTACTTCTTCGTATTTATCTTCAAGGACATCTTTTCTTGCGAAAACTTGGATAGTTCCCACTGCATCTCTTACATCTAAGAAACAAATTTTGCCGTGGCGTCTCTTGCTCATTACACGACCAGCAATAGAAACTTCTCTTTCTTCATCTTCCTTAAATTCTTCTTTAATGTCCTTTGAACGAGCAGTTACCTCGTAAGATTCATTGACAAAGGGATCTTTGCCTTCATTTCTTAACTCGTCAAGCTTTTGTCTCTTTAACAAAAGCATTTCATTTAGATTTGCATCTTCTGTCTTTTTCACAAATTGCCTCCTATATAGTTATTCCACAAATTTCATACTTGATTATTCCATCTGGAACTTCAACTTCAACTACATCGCCAATGCGATTGCCAAGAAGTTTTGAGCCAACTGGTGATTCGTTAGAAATTTTTCCTTCAAGAGGATCTGCTTCTGCTGAACCAACAATTGTATATTCGTCTTCTTCCATAGTGTCAAGTTCTCTAACTTTTACAGAAGAACCAATATTAACTACATCTGTATTTAAATCTTTTTCATCAATTATCTTTGCATTACGAACCATCATTTCAAGTTTTGCAATTCTCTCTTCAACTTGTGCTTGTTCGTTTTTAGCTTCATCGTATTCAGAATTTTCAGAAAGGTCGCCATATCCTAGTGCAACTTTAATTCTTTCAGAAACTTCCTTTCTTCTAACAGTTTTTAAATACTCAATTTCATTTTCGATTTTTTCTAGACCTTCCGGTGTAAAAAATATATCTTTTTCCAAAATTCTCTCTCCTCAATATATAAAAAATAAGGCGTCAGCCGCCCTTTAACAAAAACCTTTTAATCTAGGCTATTATAGTTGAAAGTTCTCTAAATGTCAAGATTTTAAAGTATTTCAATGCTTTTTTTAATAATTTTTTCAAAAAAAACTCTGCAACTTTCATTACAGAGTTTTAAAATTTATTTTAGTCTAAAGTTTCAATATAAGATCTAATAAGATTTATTATCTCATCCTTGTCCTTTAGTGTGTTTAATTTATTCCTAACTTCCTTGGAGTCCTTCATACCCTTAAAGTAATTTGCGTATACTTTTCTCATTTCAAGGATGCCAAGTTTTTCTCCCCTATAAGATATTTTTCTTTCAAGTTCATCTATCATAAGTAGAAGTTTTTCTCTATCACTTGGCTTATAGTAGGATCCAGTTTTTATTAGCTCTTCAATTTGATTAAAGATATAGGGATTTCCAACTGCACCCCGACCTATTGCTATGCCGTCAACCTTGGAATAATTTATTTTTTCTAGGGCATCTTCTGGACTATCTATGTCGCCATTTCCAATTACGGGAATTTTTACATTTTCTTTAACTTCTTTTATATAGTCCCAATCAGCTTTTCCTGTGTAATATTCTTCTCTAGTCCTTCCATGAACTGTTACAAAACTTGCTCCTGCTGCCTCAATATTTTTTATGGCTTTCATAGAAGAAATTCCCTTTATTCCCTTTCTCACTTTTACAGAAACGGGCTTTTTAGAATTTTCTACAACAGCTTTTACTATGTCATAGACAAGTGAAGGGTCGCTTAAAAGATAGGATCCTGAATTATTTTTTACAATTTTTGGTGCAGGGCAGCCCATATTAATGTCGATATAGGAAAAATTATAGTCATTTAAAATGCTTGCAGCTTGACCCATAATTTTTGCGTCAGACCCAAAAATTTGCACAGAAACTTTCTTCTCCTTGGGAGAAATTTCTAAGAGGTCAAGAGTCTTTTTGTTTTCATAGACAAGTGCCATGGCTGAAACCATTTCAGTCACAGTTAAGTCTGCTCCCTTTTCACTTGCAACTTCTCTAAAGGCTATGTCGGTGTAGCCTGCCATTGGTGCTAAAATTTTTAACAAAAAATCACTCTCAATCTATATTGCTGTTTTTTTCAAATATAATTTTAAGTCCTTCAAGAGTTAAGAATTTGTTTATTATAAAATTATATTTTGAATCACTTGTTAACATTGTAGAGAAACCTCCAGTGGAAATTATATTTGTGTCTTCTTCTTTCCAATTTAACTCATTTAAAAGTTTTGCCACAATCCCATCAATCATTTCTGTGTAACCATAGTAGAGTCCAGATTGCATTGCCCCAACTGTGTTAGATTGAATAACTTTATCTGGCGCAATAATTTCAATTTTTGGAAGTTTTGAAGTCATCATAAAAAGTGCTTCAGCAGAAATTCCAATTCCTGGCATAATTAAACCGCCAAGATAATTTTTTTTCTCGTCAACTATACAAAAAGTCATTGCCGTTCCTATGTCTACTATAATGGATTTTTTTCCATAAATTTCTAGGGCGCCAACAGCATTTACAAGTCTATCGGCACCAACTTCTTTTGGATTATCGTATTTTATATTAAGTCCCAAGTCTAAATCTGAACTTACAATCATTGGGTTCTTATTAAAATATTTTCTAATCATAGAAGGAAGTGTGTGCATAAGGTTTGGCACAACGGAAGAAATTATTACATTTTCAATATCTTGTGGATCAATATTGGCATGAGTTAGTGTATTTATAAAAATAAGACCGTACTCGTCTGATGTTCTAGTCTTCACAGTGGAAGTTCTAAAATCATTTACAAGCTCATCCCCCTTATAAACGCCCCAAGTTATGGAAGTATTGCCTACATCTATTACTAATAACATTTTTACACCTCATTTAACAAATTGTTTTCATTATATATTTTATAATCTTCACTTTCAACTAATTATTTACCCAAATTTTAAAATTAGTCCTTTAAAATTATTTCTTTGTAAATATTTTTCGCAATTATTTTTTGTTAACCTCATTGACAATATAGTAAACATTGTGTACTATATTTATCGGAGGTTAATGATGAAAATTAAAACAAGAGACATAACAAAAATTGCACTTTTAGTTGCACTTATTGCTGTGGGAGCTTTTATTTCCATACCAATTGGACCAGTTCCCTTCACTTTACAAAACTTTTTTGTATTTATGACAGGACTTTTACTTACACCTTTTTATGCAGGACTTACAGTTTTTATATATGTTCTACTTGGCTTAATTGGTATTCCAATTTTTGCAGGTTTCACAGGAGGCTATCAATCTTTTTTAAAACCAAGTTTTGGATTTTTAATTGCCTTTATAATAGGAGCAGCATTTATATCTAAATTTGCTCATGGCGAAAAAAACTTTGGCAAAATTATGGTTGTTTTAGTTTTAGCAGAAGTTATTTTCTACGCAATAGGTCTTCCCTATATGTATGTAATTTTAAATTATGTAATGGGCAATTCCATGGACGTGGCAAAAGTCTTTTCTATTGGCATGATACCTTTTATCATACCTGACATGGCAAAGGCAGTAGTTGCAGCAATAATTGCTCCAAGAATTTTAAAAGCTTTGAATAACTAGCTTTTAAAGATTAAATAGTTTATAAATAATAGAATAATTTATGAAAAAGTCTCGCCATAGTGCGGGATTTTTTCATATCTCATTATAGTTATATGATAAAAATTCTGTTATAATATCAAGATAGGAGGTTATTATGAAGGATTCCAAAAATAATAAAGCTCGTGGAATGATAAAACTTTCAAGCCTAATAAAAATACTAATACTTATAGTTCTTGCAGCAATAATTATTTTAGGTTCAATGGTTACTGCTATTGTGCTTGGTATTTTTAAAAAAGCTCCTGTAATTGATCCATCGGAATACAGAACACAACTTTCTGAAACTTCTAGGATCTATACAAATGATGGAAAACTTATAGAGACTTTAGTTTCTGATCAGTTTAGTGAATTTGTTCCCTACGAGGATATACCAAAAAATTTAAAAAATGCCATTGTGGCAATAGAAGATGAAAGATTTTTCGAACACAGCGGAGTTGACTATAAAAGAGTTGTTGGTGCTCTAGTTCATGACTTAAAGACAAGGTCCTTCGATCAAGGTGCATCGACTATTACTATGCAGCTTGCGAAAAACTTATACACATCATTTTCCAAGAGCGTAGTTAGAAAAATTACAGACATTTACTATTCTTATCAAATAGAAGAAAAACTTACAAAAGAGCAGATACTTGAAGCTTACTTAAACTCTGCAGGTTTTTCTAAGGGTACAGTTGGTGTTCAAGCTGCTGCAAAAACTTTTTTCAATAAAAATGTATCTGAACTTGACCTTGCTGAATGTGCATTATTAGCTGGTGTAACAAACTTGCCAGAAAAGTACACTCCTTATAATACACAAGAGATAAGTGAAGATGATGACCTTGGAAACATTGAAATAGTTTTACTTCCAAAAAGTGAAGGTTCAGAAGAAAATTCTGATAAAATTATTTCAATTGCAGAAAATTTAAATGAACTTGGACAAATTGATAATTTTGAGCTTATTCAAATAAAAAATAATTTAGTGGTTCCTGTAAAGGCTGTCTTTAATGAAACTTCACAAGTTAGACAAAAATTAGTCCTAAAGAGAATGCTTGATCAAAATCTCATTACTAAAGAAGATTATGAAAATGCCTTAAATGAAAAAATCGACATAAACATAGGATCTCGTAAAGAAAGTGGAATTTCATCTTTTTATACAGATGTTGTGCAAAAAAATACAATAAAAATTTTGATGAACTCTGGCTATTCAAAGGAAGAAGCTACAAATAAATTATTTAATGGTGGACTAAAAATTTATACTCCAATGGATATTGATATGCAAAGAACTTTAGAACAAGTTGTATCAAATCCAAAATATTATTATGGAGGCTTCACTGATAAAAATGGAATAATTCAACCACAAGTTGCATCAGTTATAATTGACCAAAAAACTCACCAAGTTAAGGCCCTCGTTGGCGGTAGAAATGTAAGTGGTGGTAGACTTTTAAATAGAGCCCTAGTTCCAAGACAACCTGGATCTTCCATTAAACCTATTTCTGTTTATTTAACTGCCTTTAATAACGGTGCAACTGCAGGCGATGTATATCTCGACTCAAAGATGCCAGAAAAATTATTTGGTCACTCACCTAAAAATGCAGGCAACTATTACCAAGGTTGGACTACAGTAAGAAATCTTCTTCGCCAATCTTCAAATGTTGGTGCCTATCAAGTTGCAAGAGATATTTCTGCAGATAAAGATGCAAAAGCAAATAAAAATTCAACTTATTCAAAGGCTTATAATGATGAAGAGTCAATTAAAAAAATGATTGATACTTTAAAATCCATTGGAGTAAGTACAATTGTTGAAAAAGAAGAAAATCCTACTTGGAATGATATGGATTATGCACCTCTTACTCTTGGTGGTATGAGTTATGGAATTAGTCCTTTTGAAATGGCTGGAGCTTTTACAAGTATTGCTAATGAAGGAAAATATGCTAACCCTTATGTAATTTCAAAAATTGAATCTAACACTGGCGAAATTATTTATCAAGTTGATCCTAAGGAAGAAAAGATTACAACTCCTCAAAATGCTTACATTTTAACAGATATGTTAAGAGATGTTGTAAGACGAGGAACTGGTCGAAATGCTTCCTTCCCAGGTCAAGATGTTGCAGGTAAAACTGGTACAACAACTGACAAGAAAGATGTTTGGTTTGTGGGTTACACTCCTTACTACACTTGCTCAGTTTGGATAGGAAATGACAAACATCAAAAGCTTGCCTTTGGTTCAACTCAATCTGCTTATCTTTGGAAGCAAATAATGAAGGCAGTTCACGAAGACTTATACAAAAAAGAATTTGAAGAACCTGATGGCATCTACACAAAATATGTAAATGGAAGAAGGGAACTTTTTGTTGATGGTACTAAGCCACATTATTTAAATAAACTTGGCTGGTATAGAGCTTCTGAAGAAAAGAGAAGAGAAAGCAAAAAAGACAAGGATAATAACAATAACAATAATAACAATGACAACAAGAAAAAATCATCTGATAATAACGGAAGAAAAAAATCTCATTCAAAATCAATTTTAAATAATGAAAATGAAATATAAAAAAAACTGGACTAAGATCTAGTTTTTTTTATATTTTTTTATGGAATTTATAAAATTTACAAAAAATTATATAAATATAAAATCATAGGCAATGTCAAAATTGATAAAATTGTGGACTGCATTACGATTTTTGTAGCAAAAGCTGGATCAACATCATATTTTGCAGAAAATATTCCAGTAATTGCTGCCACTGGCATGGCAAATAAGATTACAATTATTTTTTCAACAAGAGAATCAATGTTAAAAGGCATTATATAAAATATGGCAATTAAGATTACAGGAAATAATATAAGTCTATAAAAACTCATGAGATAAATTATTTTTTCTAAGAAAATATCCTTTAAATCCATTTCTCCAAGCATTAAGCCTATTATAATCATGGAAAATAAGCCTGTAGCTCCACCAACAATTTCTAATACTCTATAAATAAAATCTGGTATTTTTATTCCTGTAAATAAAATAATAAGTCCAGTTAAAGTAGCAATATTGGCATTATTAAAGAAATCTCTGGCATTGAGTTTTCCTTCTCTTGCAGAATTTTTCTTAATTAATCCTATTCCCATTGTGTAAGTAAAATAATTTGAAACCATATTAACTATTGATGCAATATATAAACCCTCTTTGCCAAACATTGCAAATATCAAGGGAAAACCTAAAAATCCCAAGTTAGTAAAAATCCCTCCAACCATAATTTGTGATCTATTTGGTTCTTGGACTTTATAAAATTTTAAAAGAAAATAAATTAAAATATAAGAAAAAACAAAAAGTGCATTTGTAATTATAAAGGCATCTCTTGCTTGAATTAATTTTTCCTCAGTAAATTCCACTGCCATTGATGTAATTATAAGGCAGGGTGTTGTTACATCTGTAAGCAAATAGGACATATCCTTTTGCAATTTGTGACTAACTTTATTATTTTTTCTCACAAAAAAAGCTATCATTATTATAATTAAAAAAATTAACAGATTTTTAAATAATATTAATGTTTCCATATTCCTCCTAATATAAGTTAAAAAAAATTAAGCCTCTTTTTGCAGAGGCTTAAACTCTTAGCTTAAATTTTAAATTTCATCTTCACTGGATTTTTTTTTCATCTGAATCCTTTGATTTTTCACTTTCTTTTTTATTTATAATCTCACGAGCTTCTTCAGAAAGATCAGTAACTTTTATTGAATCTTCAATGTCTAAGGATTCTTCTTCCAATTTTTCTCCCTTAAAAATTCTTTCGAAATCTTGGGCATAAATTGTTTCTTTTTCTAAAAGGGCATCGGAAAGTGCTAAAAGTTTGTCTAAGTTGTCGCTTAAAAGTTCTTTACACTTTGAGTAGCCTTCATTTATTATTCTTGAAACTTCTTCGTCGATTTCTGCAGCAGTTCTTTCAGAATAATCCTTTGATCTGCCAAGATCACGACCAATAAAGACTTCATTTTCAGATGAATCATAATTTATTGTGCCAAGTCTATCGCTCATTCCATATTGAGTAACCATGGCACGAGCAATTTTTGTAGCTCTTTCTATATCATTAGATGCTCCAGTGGAAATATCATCAAGAACTAGGGACTCTGCAACTCTGCCTCCAAGAAGAGATACAATTGATGCTTCCATTTTTTTCTTTGTCATAAAGGATACATCATCTTCAGGAAGATAAGCAGTAAAGCCACCAGCCATTCCCCTTGGAATAATTGTTATCATGTGCACTGGATCTTCTTCTGGAAGAAGTCTTGACACTATGGCATGACCAGATTCATGAACTGCAGTTAGCTTTCTTTCTTTTTCTGAAACTACACGAGATTTTTTTGCTGGACCTGCTTGCACTTTAATTGATGCTTCATCAACATCCTCCATAGAAATTTCATCGTCATTTCTTCTTGCAGCAAGTAGTGCTGATTCATTCATTAAGTTTTCAAGATCTGCTGGAGTAAAGCCAGGAGTTCTCTTGGCAATTACTTCTAAATCAACATCCTTAGCAAGTTTTTTGCCCCTTGCGTGAATTTCAAGAATTGCCTTTCTAGCACGAACATCAGGTTTTCCAACATAAACAGTTCTGTCAAATCTTCCTGGTCTTAATATTGCAGGGTCAAGTATGTCTGCTCTATTTGTTGCAGCCATAACTATTACACCTTCGTTAGTGCCAAAGCCATCCATTTCAACTAAAAGTTGGTTAAGAGTTTGTTCTCTTTCGTCATGACCGCCACCAAGACCTGCCCCTCTACGTCTACCAACAGCGTCAATTTCGTCAATAAAAATTATACATGGTGCATTTTTCTTTGCAGTTTCAAATAAATCTCTTACTCTTGAAGCACCAACACCCACAAACATTTCTACAAAGTCAGATCCACTCATTATAAAGAAAGGAACTCCTGCTTCTCCTGCAACGGCTTTAGATAAATAAGTTTTACCAGTTCCTGGAGGACCTACTAAGAGAACTCCCTTAGGTATTCTTGCTCCCATATTAATAAATTTCTTAGGATTTTTTAAGAAATCAACAATTTCTCCAAGTTCTTCCTTTTCTTCTTCCAGACCTGCAACATCTTTAAACTTTACAAGATTTTTTGCATCTTCCTTATTTATAAGTTTTGCCTTGCTCTTGCCAAAGGAATTCATTTTTCCTCCGCCACCACCGGCTTGTTGCATCATCTTGTACCAGAAGAAAATCAATACCCCGAGCATCAATAAAGTTGGAATCCATTCAATAAGAAATGAAGATTGCTTAGTTGGTGTTGATAAGACATTTATCTCACCAGAATCAGATTTTTCTTTTAGATAATCATTATAAAAAGTATCAGAAGCTTCCTTAGGAATTATAGTTTTAAAACTATCATCGTTTTTTAATTTAACGCTGGCAATGGAATCAACGCCATTTTGTAGTGTTATGCTTTTAACATTTCCCTTATCAAGTTCTGTAACAAATTCAGTAAAACTTTTTTCATCCACTGTACTTGCAGGTGGGCTGAAAAATTTTATTGTAAGCACTAATACAACTATTAGTACAATATAAAATCCCACTCCTCCGTATTTTTTATTCAATAATATCACCCCTCATTATTTTGTATATACAGACTCGTCTAATATTCCAATATAAGGAAGAGCTCTGTATTTTTCGTCATAATCCATGCCATAACCAATAACAAAATTATCTTCAATTTCAAATCCATTATATTTTACTGGCAAATCAACTTTTCTTCTACTTGGTTTAGAAAGCATTGTTACAATTTCAATGGAATTAGCACCTCTTGACTTTAAAACTTTTGTAAGATAGTTTAAAGTAATTCCAGTGTCAATAATATCTTCTACAATTAAAATATCCTTGCCAACAATTGAAGTAGAAATGTCTTTTAAAATTCTAACTTCTCCTAAGGATCTTGTTCCCTGATAGCTAGACACATCCATAAAATCATATTCAAGATCTAAATCTATTTTTCTCATAATATCTGCCATAAAAGGAACTGCTCCCTTTAATATGCCAAGCAAAAATAAATTTTTATCCCTATAATCTTCAGTAATTTTTTTGCCAAGTTCTTTTACTTTATTTTGAATTTCTTCTTCACTAATAAGAACTTCCTTAATCTCTGACATTTTTAACCTCCAAAATGAGTTTATTTAAAGTATTCTCATCTATTTTGACATCTTCAGAAATATCCATGCCAATAATATAAATTATTTTCTCATCATCACATATAAGACCTATTTCATCCCTTTTTATTCTGTCAACTTTTCTGTCAATAAAATAGTCCTTTAGCTTCTTATTACTTTTCATGCCAAGAGGCTTAAATCTGTCGCCTCTTTTTCTTGACCTAATATAAAGTCTTCCCTTAATTTTATCACAGTCTATAGTTTTTATAAAGAAATCTCCCTTAGAAATTGCCCCATCTTTAGAAATATTTATTTCTCCAAAGTCTGTGTAATTAATACCTAAGTTTAATTCTTCTTCCCTTTTGGGTATTTTTGTCTTTTCCTCTTCAATAAAAACTTTGTCATAGGACTTTCTCGCAGAAAGCTTGCTGCCAAGATGAATAATTTTTCCACTTTCTCCCAATATTAAATTGTAAATATTTAAAATATTATCTCTACTTAAAATATTTTCACTGTAGAAGTTTTCTCCCAAATAAGTTTTTATAATTTCGCAAGCAATAAATTTATTAAGCTTTGTTATTTCATCTACGAGAAAATAATTATCTTTTACACAATTTTTGTAATTCTCCCGAAGAATTTCCCCAATAAAATTATTGGCATCAGTTGCATTTTCTGAAAGTCTAAGAAGGGAATCTATAATATTTGGATTAAGTTCTCTAAGTTTTGGTATTAAACTTAACCTAATTTTATTTCTAGTGTAAATTTCTTTAAAATTCGTCTCATCATCTACATACTTTAAATTATTTTTATGTAAGTAATCTTCAATGTCACTTCTTTTTATGTCAATTAGAGGTCTGTAAATATCCTCATTTACTTCATTTATTCCAATTAAACCCCTAAGACCTGTTCCCCTAATAATGTTAAATAAAATGGTTTCAGCACGGTCATTGGCATTGTGGGCAGTTAAAATTTTTCTTCCCTTAGAATTTTCTCTAAAAAATTCATACCTTAAAATTCTTCCTGCTTCTTCAGATGAAAGTTTATTAAGCCTTGCAAATTCATCCATGTTTACAGTTTTTGTAAGGCATTTTACCTTATATTTTTCGCAGACTTTTTTTACAAAGTCCTCATCTCTTTTTGCAGTCTCACGAATGCCATGGTTTAAATGACAGACTATTATGTCAAGATCAAAATCATCTCTTAAATCCATAAAATTGTAAAAAAGATACATAGAATCTGCTCCACCAGAAACTGCAAGAGTTAATTTGTCGCCTTTTTTTATAATATTTAATTTTTTTAAATTTTCAAAAAATAACTTGTCCATAATAAAAAAGTGGTAGAACTATCAAAAGATAGTCAACCACTTGCTAATTTCTAGAATTCCTCTTCTTTGTCTTTTGATTATATCTAGCTCTTGCTTCATCAAGTTTAGTATTGCTTTCCTTTAAAAATTTGCTTAAAATATCTTCAAATCTTGAATCCACTTTTTCTTCTTTAGGCTCTTCTTTTTTTTCAATTGCATCTTTTATTGATAGAGCAATTTTTCCCTTGTCGTCAATGCTAAGAACCTTAACCTTAACTTCGTCGCCTTCCTTAACGTGATCATCAATATTTTTAACAAAAGTATCTGCAATCTCTGAAATATGTACTAAACCACTTTTGCCTTCTTTTAAATCAACAAAGGCTCCAAACTTAGTTACCTTACTAACTACACCTTCAACAATATCGCCTGGCGATAAATCCATAATTTCCTCCTAAATTTTATTTTAAATCTTCCGATTTATTATTATCATACTTATTTATTTTTGAATCTTTAACCTTATTTTTGTCAACATAGATTACCTCTCTGGGTTTAACCATGCCTAAATCTTCTCTTGCGACTTTTTCCACAAAATCTGTAGAAGAAGAATTTTCAAGTTCTGAATTTAAATTATCTATTTCAAGTTTTAAATTAGAAATTTCTTTTTTATTCCCAGAAATAATTTCAAGCTTTTGATTTCTTATAGAAATTGATTTGCCAATTTTCACAGAACCATAAACCACTGAAAATAAAATAATAATAGCAAGAGCTACAGGGAATTTTTTTCTTTTAATATTCATAAAATCTCTCCCAATTTAAATTCAAAAACTTTAGTCGATTCTATCGTAAAGAGTTTCTGCATCCTTCTTGCTATTGACATCAGAAATATCCTTAACCTTAACTTTTATTTCTCTTTCACCAAGTTTTAAAGTTAATATATCATCAATATTTACATCATCTGAAGGCTTTGAAACTTTGTCATTAATTTTAACAAGTCCCTTTTCACAAGCTTCCTTTGCAATAGTTCTTCTCTTAATAAGTCTTGAGTTTTTTAAAAATTTATCTAATCTCATAATTTTCTCCAACTAAGAATATATCAAAAAAACCAGAAAATTTCAATACTAAGAAGAAATTTGAGCATAAAAAAAGAAGGCCTTGCCTTCTCTTTTATTACTTATTAACAGCTTCTTTAAGAGCTTTACCTGATCTGAAAACTGGTGCTTTAGATGCAGGAATCTTAATAACTTCTTCTGGATTTCTAGGGTTTCTTCCTTCTCTAGCTTTTCTTTGTCTAACTTCGAAAGTTCCAAATCCAACTAATTGAACTTTTTCTCCCTTAGCAAGAGCTTCTTGAACTGAAGAAATGAATCCGTTTAAAGCTTGTTCAGCGTCTTTTTTAGTAAGACCTGATTTTTCAGCAATATTTGCTACTAATTCTGATTTGTTCATTTTATATCCTCCTTGAAGAATTTTTATCTTTTCTTAGAATTGAAATGTTTTAGAAAACATCACGCACACATAGGCACGCAAACCTAAGACTGTTACAATTATAACTCATGTTAGATTTATTTTCTACAATTATTTTAAAAAAATCGCTATTTTATCCAATTTTTTATAGATTTCTTCAAAAATTTGACGCAAATCAATTAAACCATCATTGTCCTTTAATAAAAGTAAGAAAAGTGACAAGGCTAAAAGATCTTTTTCATCTTCATCATTTATGGAAAGTGACTTTGCCTTTTCTAAAATCTCCTCTTTTATCTCTTCAAAATTTTCCTCATCTAAATAAAGATCTTTTTCTTTAATAATAGATGAAATTTCATTTAAAATAATGTTTAAATTTTTGCCCTTTGCCCTTGGAATATATATACATGACTGATGATTGTAATCGTCAAGTCTTGGAAGTTCATAAATTTTAACCTTTCTAAGAATTTCATCATCTAATCCTGCATTGGTAATTACAAAGGCTAAATCTTCTTCATCATAAATTTCTTGGAGACTAAGAGATAAGTCTGATGCAATTCTCTTATTGTAAACCTGTGTAATTAGTGTGTCACGCCTTGTGTCAAAGTCAAATTTATTAGCATCAGAATCTAAAAATAAAAGTCCGTCAACGGCATCTCTTCCAACTGAGGCAAGAACTGGTTCAATAAAAGAAATCCCATTTATAATTTTTATTTCAATATTTTTTTCTATTAACATCTTTACAGTTTTTTCTGCAACAAGAGGTGTCCCTGGGACAAAATAATTTATATCTTCATTTTTTGATTTTTCTATTAAAATTTCTACTATTTTAGAGTAAACTTCCTCAAAGCTTTTCATTTCATCATAGAGATAGTCAAAGGACTGGTAATTAATATTATTTTCTTTAAAAAAAGAAAGAGAGTCATGTCTTTCTGTCCTGAGAAAATTTTTATTTCCATTTTTCATAATTTTTACTGCTTCAAGAGTAAGATCTTTAAAAGATGTGGAACCAAGTCCAACTACATTTATCATTTTTATCACCAAATATATTATATCAGCTAGTCCTTAAAAAATCTTTTATTTATCTATTACTTTTAAGCATCATAACCACCCGTCAAACGGGTGGTTTGATCACGGGCTATAAGCCCGAGTGATACCAACCAGCGTCTCAAGGCGC
>OFLW01000147.1_pt1 | contig 21687 bp, 20 predicted proteins | sample 1541061 | NCBI WGS metagenome assembly OFLW01 (sample SAMEA4413045, study PRJEB24355) | metagenome | biome: human; feature: gut; material: faeces | place: United Kingdom | collected 2010
GCTATAGAAGAATTAAATTGGAAACCTAAATTCAATTCATTAGAAACAATAATTGAAACTGCTTGGAACTGGCATAAAAATCATCCAAATGGATATGAAAAATAATAAATTGTAATTATGAAAAGAGTCATTGCTTTAAGGGCTAAATGACTCTTTTTATTTCTCTATAAATCTTTTAATCTATTTTTTTCAGCTAAAACAGCATTTATTTCTCCACCTAAAATTAATATCATAGAAGTTATAAACATCCATGTCATAAACATAAATACTGCTCCTAAACTCCCATATAGCCTTGAATAATTACTAAAATTATTTACATAATAAGCAAAAATATACGAGATTGATATCCATCCTAATGTTGTTATTACAGCTCCTGGAATCACCTCAAGCCATCCTAGCCTTACACAAGGAGTTGCATTGTATAAAAACATAAAAAATAATATCATTATTAAAATAACTACTACATACCTTAGCATATTCCATATATAGTATATAAATTCTGGATGTTCTAATACCTTTATAAAGAAATCCCCTATTACATCACCAAATACAAATAAGAATAAAGTAGCTATAACAATTAAGGCTAATAAAATTGTGTATATCATAGAAATTAATTTTAACTTGATATAAGACCTAGTCTCTTTAACTCCATAGGCCTTATTTAACCCTTTAATTACAGCCTTAAACCCTGAAGATGATACCCATATGGCTAAAGCTATACTTATCCATAATAATCCTGTTTGCTCTCTATCAACTATTTCAATAACAGTACTTTGTATTAGATTAAAAGCTTCTGTTGGCATTACATTACTCAATAAATTAAGAACTGCATCACTATTTAAATGACTAAATCCTACCAAAGTCATTAAGAACATTAAAAAAGGAATAAATGATAATACCATGTAATATGCCAATTGAGCTCCTAATGCAAAAATATCGTCATCGCCTATTTTTTTTATAAACATAACAAGAAATATTACGGTTTTTCTCAGAAAACCTTTTGATTTCTTTTTCATAAATTGCTCCTTATAAATTATACTAATTTTATAATTAACTATAGATATATTAATTATACACATTTATAATTAATATGTATAATTAATAAAAATGTAACTTTTTTGTTAATCTATAGGAATAAAATTATACTAGTAAATTGTGTAAAATTTTCAAAAACAAAGGTTGGTGAAATTAATGTCGCAAGGCAAACATTCAAGAAATAATAATTCTAATAGTCAAAGTAATACACCTAAGAAAAAAAGCAAAGTAAAAGTAATAGTATTGACAGTATTCTTCTTATTGCTTGTAGGTATAGGACTTGGTGCTACATATGTTTATTCAACATTGAATAAAATGGATATAAAGAAAATTGCTCAAGATGATAAATCTTTAGGTATTGATGAATCAAATAAAGACCTCTTCCAAGATGGTATTTTAAACATAGCTCTTTTTGGAGTAGATAGTAGAGATCATAATGATGTTGGACGTTCTGATGCTATAATGATAGCTACAATAGATACTAAACATGATAAAATAAAACTTACATCTCTTATGAGAGATAGTTATGTTGAAGTGGATGGACATGGTAAGACTAAATTAACTCATGCTTACGCTTATGGTGGTCCTACTTTAGCATTAAAAACAATAAATGAAAACTTTGGATTAGATATAAAAGATTATGTAACTGTTAACTTTGATAACTTAGCTAAAATAATAGATGATATTGGTGGAGTTTCAATAAATATAAAACCTTATGAAGTTAAAGAAGTTAATAAATACATTGAAAATGTTGCTCAAATAACTGGAACAGAATATAAGCCTATTCACGAAGGTGAACAAGTATTAAATGGTACACAAGCTGTAGGTTACTCAAGAGTTCGTTATGTTGGAAATGGAGATTATGAAAGAACTGAAAGACAAAGAAATGTTCTTGATGCAATCATAAAGAAACTTTCAGAATTAAAACCTTCTGAATATCCTGAAACAGTAAAAAAACTTTTACCTTATGTTGAAACAAACTTAACTCCATCTAAAATAATTAGTATTGGTACTTCTGTAGCCTCAACTGGTATTCCACCTGTTGAAAATATGCGTTTCCCTCTAGATGGATATTGTAAAGGTGAAATGATTGATGGTGTTTGGTACTTAACATTTAATGAAGCAAAAACAAAGGAACAAATACAAAACTATATATACAAGGATATTAATCCAAAATAATATATTAACTAGCTGGAAAATAATCTTAAAAGGTTATTTTTCAGCTTTTTTACTATACATAATTAATGATATAATTATTTTAAAATATACTACTCTGAAAGGATGAGATTATGATTTATACTCTTGAAAACGAACACTTAAAAATCTCTTTAAGTAATCATGGTGGAGAATTACACAGTATAAAAGGAAAAAAGGATAATACTGAATTTTTATGGTCTGGAGACGAAGCTTATTGGAAATATCATGCTCCAGTACTTTTCCCTATAGTTGGTAAAGTATTTAATGGTAAATATACAGTTGAGGGGAAGACTTATGAACTACCTCAACATGGATTAGCTAGAGTCCGTGACTTTGAAATGATAGAACAAACTAAAAACTCAATTTCTTTTGAACTTAAATATTCTGAAGATACATTAAAAGTTTATCCTTTTAAATTTTCACTTATAATAAAATACACTTTAAATGATATAAACTTAAGTATAGACTATATTGTAAAAAATTTAGATAATAAAGAAATGTATTTCTCAATTGGAGCACACCCAGCATTTATGTGTCCTATTGAAAATGATAAATTTGATGATTACTACTTTGAATTTAATGAAAAAGAAACTGCAAACATAATGCAATTAGTGGGCCCTGGTTACTTCTCAAAGGAAGAAAAACCATATTTAAAAGATGAAAATATAATAAATCTATCTACTGATTTATTTAAAAGTGATGCTTTAGTTTTTAAAAATCTAAAATCAAATAAAATTTCATTAAAATCAAAAACTCATAAAAAATACTTAGAATTTGATTTTGGTGAGTTTCCTTACTTAGGCTTATGGACAAAAGCTACTGGCGCTCCATTTGTTTGTATAGAACCTTGGTTTGGACATGCAGACTTTGATGGATTTAATGGAGAGTTTAAGGATAAAGCTGCAATACAATCACTTATGCCTAATAAAGAATTCAGTTGCAATTATAATATATCTTTCTTTGAATAAAAAATAAAAAAGTTGAAGCTTTGTCTTCAACTTTTTTTATGGCTCTTCTCTATGATATCCATTAACTATTTTTTGTACTACCTTCTTTACTACACTGGCTTGTGCTATTAATGTCATAACAGTTAAGAAGGTTACTATGCAATCTCTATCTTCTTCTTTTATATCAGAAACCTTTATTATCTCTTCTATTTTATCGTTATCAACTAATGGCACCTCTAAGAATCTTTTTATGCTCTCTTCTTGTACTTCTCCGAACATCTTATAAGCAGTTTCCCAAGATATTATATCATCGCTTCTATCATTAATATCATTAAATGCTAAAGCAAATACTTTTTTAATCTCATCGGTTTTTAATAGGGGTCTCATATAACTTAATAAAACCAATTGGGCTAAGTGCACCTTAGTGTATCCACGTTTTTTTCCATCTTCCGGCTTTGATATTACCTCACTTTTAATATAGTTTTGAACTATATTATTAGTAAATTTATCTTCAGTAAACTTATCATTTAGATAGTCTATAACCTGTGAAAGAAATAAATCATACTTTGGCAAATCATCATAAGAAACCATACTGTTTTTTGACATTTCTTCTGCCAAAACTTTTATTTGTTCAGAATTAAAATTATTAATATCCATAGCACACCTCAAATTTCGTTTTAAACCCTTATTATGTATTATATAGTATTTATAATCACATTACAAGTTAATACCCTCTATTTTGTTTTACAGAACTTAAATTTATAAACAATATATAGAATATGTCGTATTTATTGCAAAAGTTTTTTTATATTTAATACTATATAAGTAAAATATATTCAAATTTTTTTGAAAAACTTTAAATATATTTTATTTATTAATGGAACTTTTTTATTAAAAAGTAAATATTACATTACAAATTTTTAAATTCATATATTTTACCTTGTTTTCTTAAATAATAATAAACAATATCTTAATTTAATCATAGAATATTATATAAATTAAATAATTTTCTATACGACATTTTTATTATTTTTTTCCAATTTTATTTTTTAATATATATTTTCTAAGTTAATTGTTATTTTGTAAGTATAAATTTATATTAATATATCAATATTTATCCTTTTTTTTAACTTTTTGTCAAACAAATATTAGTCTATTTATGTAAAATAAATTAATCTTTACCTTGACTTTTCAAAAAAATGGTAGTATATTTAATATATAATTGATTGAGAATAAAAAAATTTGTAAACAAACATTTTTTTTGACAAAACATATTGACTTAATATGACAAGTTTGTTAATATTATAATGCGTTTTGTCGAAAGTTGTAAAATGCAAGGAGGAAGTATAATGAAATCAACAGGTGTAGTAAGAAGAGTAGACGAATTAGGAAGAATAGTTATTCCTATAGAGTTAAGAAGAACATTAGATATCGCAGAAAAGGATGCTTTAGAAATCTATGTAGATGGAGAGCAAATCATATTAAAGAAATATGAGCCAGCATGTATATTCTGTGGAGACGCTAGAGATGTTGTTAACTACAAAGGTAAAAACATCTGCCAAAAATGTTTAGATGAATTAAAAAAATAGTAATTAACTTATTTAATATAAATAATTAATTAACATTTTAACCCTAACCAATAATAATTTTTAACACTATATCCCCTTATAGTGTTAAAGCACTTCATAATCCCCTATGAAGTGCTTTATTTTTTATTATCTATATTTTAATAAATATTTTCTTAGAATCATAATTCTTTAATTATAAACTAGTATTTTTTTATTTGTTAATCCTAAGCACATAATTATATATAATAAAATTCTCTTTAGCTAAAATATAATTTTATTAAAAGTTATAACACATCTTAAATTAAGCATTATAATACTTAAATTTTCTATGTTAACCCTAAATTTATATATCTAATGAAAATTTATATATTTCTGATTTTGCAACCCCTCTATCCTTTGCTACTTGTTTTATAGCATCTTTTTTCTTCATTCCTTCATTATCTATATAATGTATTATATGTTCCTCTATAGACATACTAATCCATTTTGAAGTATTCTCTTCTTCTATTTCTTTATCTGTTTTTCCTGATATTACACAAACAAATTCACCTTTTGGAGCATTTTCTTCAAAATGAATTTTTGCTTCTTCTAAAGTACCTCTAAATATTTCTTCATGAAGCTTAGTTAATTCTCTACATATAGCTACTTTTCTATTTCCTAATCCTTCTTTTAAAGTATCTATAGTATTTAATATTCTATATGGTGATTCATATATTATTATTGTTTCTGTTCTATCCTTTATATCTTCAATAAAAGATCTTTTATCCTTATTTTCTCTTGGGAAAAATCCTTTAAACATAAATTTAGTTGTATCTAATCCAGAATATATTAAAGCTGTTGTAAAAGCTGTTGCTCCTGGTAAAACTTCAAATTCTATACCTTCTTCTATACATTTCTCAACAACTACACTTCCTGGATCTGATATTCCTGGAGTTCCAGCATCACTAACTATAGCAACTGATGTTCCTTCTTTAACCCTTTTAAGTATTTCTTCACCTTTACCTTGTTCATTATGCTTATGATAACTAATTAAAGGCTTTTTAATCTCAAAATGATTTAAAAGCTTAAGTGTTTGTCTTGTATCCTCAGCAGCTATTAAATCAACACTCTTTAAAACCTCTAAAGCTCTTAAGGTTATATCTCCTAAATTTCCTATTGGAGTTGGTACTAAATAAACTTTACTCATTTTTATTTACTCTCCCTTCCATATATCTTATCTATTTCTTCACTATATCCACCTTCATCTTTATACACATATAAAGGTGCTTCCCACTTTAAGAAAGCTCCTCCGTCTCTTTGCCCTTCTACTAAAACTATGTTTGCAGCTCTTTTTGTATTAGGATGAACCATTCTAACTCTTTTAGGCTCTATTTTATATTTTCTCATAAGGCAAAATATATCAGCTAACCTTTCAGGTCTATGTACCATATAAAGTCTTCCATTATCCTTTAAAAATCTTCTACTTGCTGCTATAACATCTTCTAAATTACACATAATTTCATGTCTAGCTATAGCAAGTTTATCTTCTGGATTTACAATACCTGCATTATTTAATTTATATGGAGGATTAACTGTGACAACATCAAATTTAGGCATTGATTTACTAAGGTCTTTATCCTTTAAATCTCCACATACAAAAGATACTCTATCTTGAACATTATTAATCTTTGCACTTCTATTTGCCATTTCAGCAAATTCCTCTTGTATCTCAATTCCAACTACTTCTTTTGGATTTTTTTTTCCGTAAATAATAAAAGGAATTATTCCTGTTCCTGTGCATAAATCTAATACAGAGTGTTTTTTATTTACATTAGCAAAATTAGCTAGTAAAACAGCATCCACTCCAAATCTAAATCCCTCTTTTTTCTGAATTAAATGCAATCCATTTAACTGTAAATCATCAAGGGTTTCATTATTATTAACTAAAGTTAAATCCAACTCTTTTAAAGTTTTATTCATACTTCTTCACACTCACCTTTATTGTAATCAGTAGCCTTAAAAAATCATTAACTAAATTAAGGCATCTTTAATTGTTCTAGTCTATATTATAGCATATACTTAAAATTCTTAACCTAAAAAAAATATGCCAAACAGCTATTTCTACTGTTTGGCATAAATATGTTAAATTATAATATTCTTCTTGCTGATGAGAAATTATATATAGGTCCTACTATTACACCAACACCTGGTCTAGCAGCGTGAATCATTTGTCCACCACCTACATATATTCCAACGTGTCCTACACCATTAGTAAATACTAAATCTCCTGGTTGTAACTGATCTCTTGATACAGGTCTACCTTGATTTATTTGTGAATAAGTAGTTCTAGTAATTTCTCTACCTACTGCATTTCTATATACATAACTAGTAAATCCTGAACAGTCAAATGAATCTGGACCAGTTGCTCCAAATACATATGGTCTTCCTATAAACTGATATGCATATGATACTACAGCTGAAGCTGCCCCTGAACTTGGAGGAGCTACTGTACTTCCACCATTTGATGATGAACTGCTACCACTATTTGATGAACTTCCACTAGTGTTTACATCTCCACCTCTATTAGGTGCACTACTTACTGCTTCTTCTGCTTTCTTAGTTTCAATTAAATCTTTAGCCTTTTCTATAGCTTGAACAGCTTCTGCATCTACCTCTGGAGTTTTTATTTGATTTCTTAATCCTCTTAAGGCTGTAACAGCTTGATTTAAATCATTTATTGAGCTATTTGAATTTATTTTAGAAGTCCATGGCTCAATTAACTGTCTTTCTAATGGAGCTAATTCTCCAACAACTTTTTCTTGCTCAGATTTCATATCTTTTATAGCAACTTCTTGCTCAGATTTCATTTTGTTTAACTCATCTATTTTTGATTGAGTTTCTGAATTAAGCTTATTTAATTCAGCAGTCTTATCTTCTAATTCTTTAACTTGGCTATCAAGTTTTTCTTTTTCAGAAGTTAACTCATCAATAACTTGCTTATCCATACCCATTACTTTGCTTATAGCTTGTACTTTTGATAAGAAGTCACCGATTCCATTAGAATCTAATAAGGCAGTTAAGTAGCTTGCTTGTCCACCACTTTTATATGTTGCTCTTATTCTTTGTCCTAAAACTTCTTGTTGTTTTTCTATTTTTTTCTTTGATTCCTCAATTTGTCCTTTAACAGTTGAAATTGATTCCTCTGTTTTAGCTATTTCTTCTTTATTTTTTTCTACTTGGAAAAATAAAGGTTCTATTTTAGCTGATAAACCATCTATTTTATCTTCTAACTCTCTTATCTTACTATTTATATCTGCATATTTATCTTGACTTTGTTCCATTTGTTGCTTTTGATCATCTGTAAGTGGAGTTGCGAATACACTATGTCCTACTCCAAATGTCATTGTAGCAGCAAGAACTGTTGAAATTATTTTTTTCTTCATATCTACTTGCTCCCATTTAATGAAAAATAGGAACTCATCCCTCCCCTATGTTAAAAGTTTTACACTTATACATTATAGCATTTGAAACCTTTTTGTAACAATATAAATTTGTCATTTTTTTGTTAAATAAATATAATTTTTTCACTTTTTTTACACTTTTTTAACTTTTTCTTACATATATATACTATTTTGAGATTTTATTTCCAATCAATTTCTGAACAATTGACCCACCTATTATAATAACTACGAAAGCTATTTTTATTGAATTTCCATTAACAAAGTTATCAAGTACTCCTAAAATAGTTCCTAAAAATCCTATAAAAATATTTCCTATTGCATTACTTTGTATGTACTTAGCACTGTATTTTCCCGCTTGATTTTCTCCTTCAAATCTTTTTTTGTTTGCAAACAATACTATTCCAACAACTATTAATAAAAAACTAGCTGCTAGCATAACAATTGAACTTATCTTCATTTGTTTCACCTCGTCTTTAATTTTTTAAATTACTACTTAACATTATAACATCCTTACAGAAATATAATATATTATAAGTGGAATATATTATATTTTTAATTTTTTAAACTTTTTTTATTTTTTTGTTGACAACCTTATTTTTTTCTCATATAATAATAAATGTCGCCGGGGTGTGGCGCAGATGGGAGCGCGCGTGGTTTGGGACCATGAGGTCGCAGGTTCGATCCCTGTCACCCCGACCAAAAGGAATTGCAACAGCAATTCCTTTTTTTTATTTCATATAAGATTTTAGAAATAATACTCCAGTTAAATCTATTTAGACTTAACTGGAGTATTATTTTTATTAGTAGCTATATTTAATATAAAATATATAATCTACCTTAATCATATTATTAATAATATGATTAATAATATTTTTTATTCTAAATTATCATTTCTATCCTCTTTAATACTCTTTGCAAACTCTTCTTCAAAGTATCTATCTTCCTTTGCTGCTGCAGTAAATAAGGCCATATAAAACATCCATATAAGTGCTAATATTCCAGTTAATATAATATATTTCATTGTATATCTCCCTCTTTTTAAATTACTATTTACCTTAAATCATTTCCAAAATATAAAAATTTATACACCTTACTAATACAATTCTAATTTTTGTACATAATAGTTTTATCAAAATCATTGTAGGAGGATCTATTATGAATAAAAAATATGAATCTTTATTTAAAGAACTTATCTCTTCATATTATTCTGAAGACAACTTTGATAAAAAGTTAAATAATATAGTAAAAAATAATTTTAATAGTAAAGAAGATGCTCTTGAAGTTCTTTCATCCTTATGCGGAGTTGATATAGATAAAAACTCAGATAATATTGCTTACTCCATAAGGAAAGCTATAACATCACATAAAATCAAAAAAAATATAGTTCATAAAGTATCTGTATGCACAAAAAACTGTTCAAAAGAAAGTAAAGGGAAATGCCAAAGCCTTTGTCCATTTGATGCAATACTCACTGATCCTATAGACAATAGTAAATATATAGATCCAAATCTATGCCAAAATTGTGGTATATGTGTTCAAGTATGCGAAAGTGGTCATTTCTTAGATAGCATTGAACTTCTTCCTATTATCGACTTAATAAAAAATAATGAAACTGTAATTGCTGCAGTGGCCCCTGCCATAGCTGGACAATTTGGTGAAAATGTATCCTTAGATATGCTAAGAGAAGCTTTTATAAAAATAGGTTTCTCAGATATGATTGAAGTTGCATTTGCAGCTGATATGCTTTCAATTAAAGAAGCTGTTGAATTTAATCATCATGTAGAGAAAACTGGAGATATATTAATAACCTCTTGTTGTTGCCCTATGTGGGTTGCCATGTTAAGAAAGTGCTATAAAGATTTAGTAAAGGATGTCTCCCCTTCTGTTTCACCTATGATAGCTGCTGGAAGAGTAATAAAAAAATTAAATAAAGATGCTAAAGTAGTTTTTATAGGTCCCTGTATAGCTAAAAAAGCTGAAGCAAAAGAAAAAGATTTATTAGGTTCTATAGATTACGTCTTAACCTTTGAAGAATTAAAAGGCATATTTGAAGCATTAAAAATAGATCCATCCTCTATGAAAGGTGTTCCTTCTATAGAATATACCTCTAGAGGTGGAAGGCTTTACGCTAGAACTGGAGGCGTATCAGAGGCTATAAATGATGTGGTTAAAGAACTATATCCTGATAAAGCCAAGATATTTAAGGCAGCTCAAGCTAACGGAGTTAAAGAATGTAAAGAGCTCTTAAATAAAGTTCAAGCCGGTGAATTAAAAGCAAACTTTATTGAAGGTATGGGATGTGTTGGAGGATGCGTTGGTGGTCCTAAAAGAATAATTGATCCTCCCATAGGTAAAAAACATGTTGATGAAGTCGCTTATAGTTCTCCAATAAAAGTTGCTACTCATAGTCATACTATGGATGAAGTACTATTAAGACTAGGAATAAACTCATTAAATTCTTTTGAGGATAAAGAAAAAATATCTATTTTTGAAAGAGAATTCTAAAGGATATTTACTTATAGCTTACTATTTACCCTTACCTTCTATATAATTTATATGTTAAACTGTATTGGGGGTGAGGCAACAATGCTTAGCAATATAAAAGGTGTAATCTTTGATTTAGATGGAACTTTAGTTGATTCAATGGGAGTATGGGCTAAAATAGATTCTGATTACTTAACTGACCTTGGTCTTGAAGTTCCTAAAAACCTTAAAGAAGAAATCACTCATTTAGGCTTCAAAGAAGTTGCTAAATACTTTAAGAAAAGATTTAATATAGCAAGTTCAGAAGAAGAAATAATGAAAATTTGGCATGATATGGCCTATGTAGAGTATAAAAATAATATAAAACTTAAATCTGGTGCAAGAGAATTTCTTGAGCAATTAAAAGAATCTAACATAAAAATAGGATTAGCTACTAGTAACTCTTATCCTTTACTAGAAGTTTGCTTAAAGTCAAATGATATCTTTCATTTATTTGATTCAATAACAATAACAGGTGAAGTACCTAGAGGAAAAGATTTTCCTGATGTTTACTTGTTAGCTGCTGAAAGATTAGGATTAGAACCTAAAGAATGTGCAGTCTTTGAAGATATATTACCAGCAGTTAAAGGTGCTCTTAGTGCTGGAATGAAAGTTTTCGCCGTAGAAGAACATACTGTTTCTGAAGAAGAAAAAGCACAAATCAAAGAAATTGTACATGAATACATAGATTCATTTAATGATTTACTTGTGAATTAATATTATACTTACATAGTAAAAGCTATAAAATTCAACACACAGAATAAAAAGATAAACTACTTATGTAGTTATAATATTAAAAACTCAATTTAAAACATTACTAAGTTTTAAATTGAGTTTTTTTGTAAAATCTATCTTATTCTAAATTTTTAAGAGCCTCTTTTATTAATTCAGCCCTATTATCCCAAGTATTTTCCTCAGCTTCTTTTCTTAAGATGTTAAAATACTCTTTATTATTTATCTCTAGTTTTACAGCCTTATCAATATTTCTTATAAATTCATCATAATCCTTTGAAACCATACAAGATTTATAATTTTTACACTCAGTTATATCAGTGGTTACTATGGGCTTTTCTAAGGCCATATACTCAAATATTTTTAATGGTGATGTAGAATCAGTTATATCATTTTTTATAAAAGGCACAGTGCACACGTCAAAATATCTTGAATAGTTTATTAAATCTTTATAGTCAATCATACCAAGATAAGATATATTGGTATAATTTTTTAGATTGCTTTGATCATAAGACCCATCATAATCCATTCCTATTAAGACTATTTCGTAATTTTCTCTTTCCTTTGCTAATTTTTCAATTAATTTATAATCAAACCACTTAGCTAAAGCTCCATAATAACCTATTATAGGCTTTCCCTTATTAACTATAGGCTGAATTTTTTCACCTATTTCATTTCCATGTTTTTTGAAATCTTCTAAATTAACAGCATTAGGAGCTAAAATATTATTTTCATTTTCTCCCCTAAAGTTATTTGCAATATCTTTTAATTTTTTTGCAGTTGAAACAACTAATACATTTTCTTTATCTCTTAAGAGTTTTTCATGATCTTCTATGATTTTAGAAGTTATGTTATATCCACTTATTTCACTAGATAACTCGTCTACAAAATCATATATGACCTTAAATCCTTTATCCATATATGTTTTTATCTTTTCATAATCAACTGAGTTTAAACAGGTAGCATAAACATGTACAAATTTAGGTTTATTAATTGATTTTATTGCCTCAAAAAATGCCACATTTAAACTATACATATCTAAATTAAGAACATATAAATTGTCCTTTATCTTTTTAATTGAATAAATGTTATCATTTTTTACATCACTTCTATATATATATAATACTTTCTTTTTACTTAATGCCTCTGCTAGATGTTGAGGTCTTTGCTTCATTTCAATATTCCACCCAAAGGAAGCATGAAAAACAATAATTTCATCAAAGTCTTCTAATTCCAATATGCTTTTAATCTTTTCATAAAAACAATTAAATTGTCCCTCAAATAATATTGAGCTTATAGCATCATCTATATATTTAGATGTTTTAGAACATACTTCATTGAAATTTCCTGATAAAATATCTTCTTCTGTTATTTTATTCTCATAATATGATGTTTCTTCCCCATCCTCATTAATCACTTTAGTAAGTTCTAATCTAGAATATATTAGTTCTTTAAGTTTTAAATTTTCTATAAGCCAGTTATTTAATTCCCTTTTTTCTTCATATGTAAAATCACCTATATTCTTTTTTAACATAACTTCAAAAATATTATTCATAAAAATTCTCCTTATCAAAAGACTTTAATATTTTTTCATTATTAACATCTTTTCATATAATTAGTACACAAAAGAGGATATAAGCCATATAAACTATGGTCATATCCTCTATTTTTTATGTCCATGTAGAATCTAAGAATACAAAACCTTCAGACTCGCCTTCATTTTTCACTTCAAATGAAACTACATCTTCTTGTGTTTCTAAAGCAACAAGATTTTGGCTTTCTGAAAATATAGCATCTAAATAATAAATTCCTTCCTTAACATCTAGGGAATCAATTTTAAAAGTAATTTTATTTCTTCCCTTCTCCCAAGGTATAGTGAATTCATCAACATTACTATTTACTGAGAATATAAACTGATCTGCATTTCTATACTCACAAGGCTCTCTGTATGCCTTTCTCATTTCAATAGTAATACCAGCATTTTTAACTGATGGATTAAACACCTCATATTCAACTAAAAATTCTATAGATTCACCCTTTTTATAAACTTTTTTATTATCTAATATTTCTACATTGATAAGTTCAACAAACTTTCCTGTTTCAAGCTCTTCCTTGTCATCGCTTTTCATAAGCTTATCATAATATTTTTCAACTATATCAAAGGATGGTCCAATATCAACCACTCTTCCTTTTTCAAGCCATATAGCTCTTTCGCAGAAGGTTTGAACAGTTTCAAGTCCATGTGATACATAAAGAACTGTTTTACCAGCCTCTTTAAATTCATTAAACTTATCCATACATTTTTTTTGGAATCCAACATCTCCAACGGATAGTATCTCATCTACAATGAGTATATCTGGATTAATATTTATGGCAACAGCAAAGGCTAATCTAGCATACATACCACTTGAGTAACTTTTTACTGGTTGATTTATAAACTCTCCAATATCAGCAAACTCTATAATATTATCCTTGACCTTATCAATTTCATCTTGAGTTAGTCCCATAAGACTTCCATTAAAATATATATTTTCTTCTCCAGTAAGCTCTGGATTAAATCCAGTTCCTAACTCTAAAAGAGAAGATACTCTTCCATTAACATTAACTTCTCCTGATGATGGAAATGAAACTCCTGTTAATATTTTTAACAAAGTAGATTTACCAGCACCATTATTTCCAATGATACCTACTATTTCACCCTTATTTACATGAAAAGAAACATCAGTTAAGGCTTTAAACTCTTTAACTTCTTTTTTTGCAAAAGGATTTATTATGTTTCTTATTCTACTTGATTTTGAATCATAAACTCTGTAATTTTTACAAAGATTTTTTACTTCTATTGCCTTTTCCATGATTTCTCCCCCATTAAGAGTTTAGTATAAGCTCCTTAATGTCCTTTGCCTTTTGTCTCCAAGTATTTTGATTACCTTCTTTTCTAAGTAATTCTATATATTCCTTAGAATTCTCTAACTCAGCAGCTTTCTTAATGTTATTTATGAAATCTTCATGTGAATCACTTACTAAAGGTGATTCATATTTTCTACACTCTGGTAAAGCTGTTGTAACTATAGGCTTACCTAAAGCCATATACTCAAATAATTTTACTGGTGAAGTAGCTTCTGTTATCTCATTTACCACAAAAGGAATTATAGAAACATTAAAGAACTTAGAGTATGTTGGAAGTTCATTATAATTAACAGTTCCTAAGTAATGAACATTGTCTAATTTTAATATTCCACTCTTTCCTAAGGATTGATCATAATCTATTCCTATAAGAACTATTTCATAATCATCTTTAAATTCTTCTGCAAGTTCTTTAATTAAATCATAATCAAACCAACTAGCTAAGGCTCCAAAATATCCTATTATCTTTTTCTTACTCTTAACAATATTTTTCATCTTATCAGGAATCTTTTTGCAATCAATATTAGCAAAATGCTCATATTGAACTCCATTAGTTACAAGAGCTAATTTATTTTCTCCTCTTAGCTCTTTAGCTTCTTGATAAAGCTTATCTGCAGTAGTTACTACATAAACTTTTTCTGTATCTTCAAGCATTCTCTTATGACTTGCCTTAATTTCATCTGATATTTTAAATCCAGCAATATCATCTGATAAATCATCAACATATTCATATATTATTTTAAAGTTTCTATCTGTAAACTTCTTTAACCAACTGTCATATTCAACAAATGAAGTTGAATATATTTGACCAAAGGCAGGAACTCCACTTTGAGATACTATATCTATTAAACATTCTTGTAACCAATATAAATCTGTGTTAACTAAGTAAAGATTTTCTTCCATCTTCTTGTAAGTTTGAATATCCTTATCAACATAAGGTGATGCTTTATAAAAATATAAAACATTTTCCTTAGCTAGATTTAAAGCTATATGTTGAGGTCTTTGGAACATTTTAACCTCAAATCCAAAGTAAACATCAAATATAACTATGGCATCATAATTTCCATTCTTTATTGCACCAGTTATTTCATCAAAAAATACTTGTTTTTGATCTTCATGTCCTTTTTCTCTATATTTAAGCAACATCGGCTTCAATATAGGTCTTAATAAATTTTTTACGCTTCTTTTTAAACTCATACTATTACCCTCTCACTCTTAAATGTTTTTATCAATTAATCTATCAAGTATAGCAGCTTTTTCTTTCCAAGTATTTGCTAGAGCTTCTTCTTTTAGATAGTTATAATATTCATCATTTTTATCAAGAGTTAATGCAAAGTCTAATTTCTCTATAAAATCTTCATGACTTTTTCCTATTAATACTGATTTATACTTTCTACATTCTCTCATATCAGTAGTAACTATAGGATGCCCCATTGCCATGTATTCAAAAAGTTTAACTGGACTTGTAGACTCAGTTATGTCATTTAATAAAAATGGTATAGTTGATATTGTAAAGTACTGAGAATATTTATTTAATTCTTTATAATCAACAATACCTAAATAATGAACATTTTCAAGCTCATCTATTTTGCTATCTTTAAAGCTGTTGTCATATAAAAATCCTATTAATACAATCTCATAATTTGGTCTTTCTTTAGCCACTTTTTTAAGTAGTTCATAGTCAAACCACTTTGCTAAAGCTCCAAAATATCCTATTATAGGCTTACCTTTGCTTACTATATCTTTTAATTTTTCTGGAACTTCATCACTTCTATATTGCCAATGATCATACTGAACTCCATTTGTTATCATTGCAACATTTTCTTTTCCTCTAATCTTTTCTATTTCCTCTATAAGCTTATCTGCTGATCCCACAGCTATATTGCTCTTATCTTCTATAATATTCTTATGTCTATCATATACAAAATCAGGTAAATGTCCTGATATTTCATCTGAAAGTTCATCTATGTATTCATATATTATTTTAAATCCATTATCAGTATATTTTTCTTTAATATATTGCTCATCTAAATAAACATCTGTTGAATAAAGAGATAAGAATTTATGACCTTTATACTCCTTAAGAAGATCAAACATAGCATTTTGTAAAGCAAAGTTAGCCATGTTAACTAAGTAAAGTCTATCCTTCAGCTTTTCGACAGTCTTTATATGTGGATCAAACTGCTCTGAAGTTCTGTAGAAATAAAGGTATCCATCATCAGTAAGCTCATTGGCCATATGTTGAGAACGTTGGAATAAAGGAATATTCCATCCAACCCTTGAGTCAAAAACTACTACTGCTTTGAATTTCTCTTTTTTTAATATTTTATTAAATATAGCATTAGCCTCTTCATAATTTTTTCTATAGGTTAATGCATTATTATCTAATTTATCCTTAATACGTCTTTTTATATATCTTAAAACTCTCTTTATAACTTCTATTAAACCATCTTCTTTAAGAACTTCCCTTGTTCTCCTAGCAATTCTACCTACACTCATACTCTTCCTCCGATTAATTACCCCAAGAATGCCCCAGTATTAAGAAGCCTTCTCCTCTATACTTGTCATTCAAAGTAAAACTATATGCATTTATTTTTCTATAAACTTCCTCTTCACCATCTCTTAAAACAAAATCAATATAATAAACCCCTGCCACTAAGTTAACTTTGTTTAAAGATACCTTTAACTTATTAACTCCTAAATTAAAAGGAATACTTTTTATGTTATCTTTACTATTTATACCACAAACAAACTGATCATTTCCTCTAGTTGTACCTGGCTCATAGTCAGTTTTTCTAAACTCTAAAACTATGTTAGGATCTTTTAAGTCATTTGAAATAAGCTCATACTCAACTTCTAAATCTAATTTTTCAAGATATTCTACATTTTTTGTATTAGATTTAACTACTATACTGTTTATTATGTCACTTTTATGATCTTTTAATTGTTCTATATTAGCAGGATTGAAATTTAAATTATAATATCTCTCTACTACAATTACAGAATTTCCATCATCTACAACTTCACCTTTTTGAAGCCAAATTGCTCTATCACAGAACTTTTTCACTGTACCAAGCCCATGAGAAACATAAAGTATTGTTTTTCCCTTTTTCTTAAATTCATTGAACTTTTCCATACATTTAACTTGGAAGCCCACATCACCAACGGATAAAATCTCATCAACTATTAATATATCAGGATCTACATTAATAGCAACGGCAAATGCTAATCTAGCAAACATACCGCTTGAATAATTTTTTACTGGTTGTTCTATAAAATTACCTATATCAGCAAAATCAAGTATCTCTTTTAATTTTCCATCTATCTCTTCCTTAGTTAAACCATTTAAGCTACCATTAAAATAAATGTTTTCCATACCAGTAAGCTCAGGATTAAATCCTGAACCTAATTCTAACATGGATGCTAATCTTCCATTTATCTCAATTTCTCCTGAAGTAGGGAAAGCCACTCCTGTTAGTAATTTTAAAAGTGTTGATTTACCGGCCCCATTATGACCGATAATACCAACACATTCTCCCTTATTTATCTCAAAAGAAACACCTTTTAAAGCATAAAATTCTTTTATATTCTTTTCCTTACCCAAAACATTAGCTAATCTTTCAGATCTTTTTTGATATAATTTATATTTTTTAGTTAAGTCTTTAACTCTTATAGCAACAGACATATTCTGTACCTCTCTTTTTATAAAACATCATCAAATTCTGGTCTAAATTTATTAAATACTTTAGATCCAAATATGAATAATATTATAGTTACTACCCAGAAATAAACTCCATATGCTAAACTAACTGTATGTGTTCCTAAATATGCATCCCTAAATAAAACAGCTAAATAATATAAAGGGTTTAATTTTAATATTTTTTCAATCCAAGGCATACTAGCACCTACAGGTAATTCTCCTGCTTGCCACATAACTGGACACATCCAGAATAAAAATTGCATAAATACAGATATTCCATGTAATATATCAATTGACATTACTACCCATGTAGATAATAATCTTGATAAAGCTGCCAAAAATATTATAGTTATGATAATGGCATAAATCAATTTAGGTATATTTATTAGATTTAAGTTACCATTCACTGCAAATATTATAAAACTTATTACTAGCAAAATTAAAAATGTGTAAAAACTAATTACTATCCTTATAGTAGGTAATATTTCTACAGGGAATTTAACCTTTTTAACCAAAAAGGAATTAACCCTTATGGAACCTGCGCCTGACATAATTACATCTGAAATAAATATCCATGGTATGTATGCTGAAACTAGCCAAACTAAATAATTAACCTGCACATTTGAACTAGTTGTTCTCATTCCAGTTGAAAATATCATCCAGAAAACAGTTATCATAGCTAATGGTCTTATTATAGCCCAAGCCATACCTAACTTAGAACCAGCAAACTCTTTTTTAAATTCTTTCTTGGATATGCTAAATATCATTCTCCAATGAGAAAAAATACTTTTCTCAATCTCAAGCCAATCCTTCAAGTTGTTCACCTCTGCTTATCATCTATTTTTTTGTAAAATAACTAAACCTAATTATACCACAAATAATTAATAAATATTTATACATTTGTCTTACAAAGTAACAAAATATACTTCTTATTTAAAGCTTTTATTAAAGTTAAAGATATGTATATAATTTTATTTCAGTAAATCAACCTTATATAAAATCTAAATTACTCAAAAACTGTTAAATATAGATAAATAAACTAATCTTATTAAGAAGTAAGTTCCTAGGAGATTCTTATTATTCTAAATTCTATAATATAGATTATAACTTAGAATATATATTTTTAATACTTTCTACTTTTTAAAATATATAAATTAAGTTTATTAAGAATCTTTAACTTAAGTATTGTCATTTATACATATTACTACACTAAAAACAATAAAAAAAAGTTAGATATAGAATAAAATTCTATATCTAACTCTTATGCTAGAGTATTAAAATTAAGCTAATTTAACTCCATATTTTTCTCTTAATTCTTTTATTAATTCTAAGTATTTCTTTTGTTGTCTTTCTTGAATTAACATATTAACAACTTGCTCTTTAACATCTTCAAAAGCTTTAGTTTTAGCTTCTGTTTTGTCTTCTACTTTTATTAAGTGATATCCAAATTGAGTTTTAACTGGAGCACTAACTACTCCTAACTCTAAGTTGAATGCAGCTTCTTCAAATTCTGGAACCATCATTCCTTTTGAGAATGAACCTAAGTTACCACCTTGTTCCTTTGAAGGACAGCTTGAGTATTTGTTAGCAGCATCTTCAAAAGTTATTGATCCTGAAGCTATTTCTTCTTCTACTTTTTTAGCTTCTTCTTCTGATGCAACTAAGATGTGTTTAGCTGTTACAGTTTCTAATTCAACAAAGTTTTCTTTGTGCTCTTCATAAAAAGCTTTTGCTTCTTCATCTGTTACAGTAACTGATGATAAAGTCTTTTTCATTACCATTTGAGCTAATAACTCTTTAGCAAATTTATTTAATTGATCTTTAAACTCTTCAGTCTTATCTAATCCAGTTTCTTTTGCAAATTCAGACATTAATTCAAAAGCAATAGCTTGCTCTAAAACTTGTCTTTTACCTTCATCACTAGCAAGCATAGCTTGTTGTTGAGCTGGGTATCTTGCTATTATCTCATCTATATAGTCTGAAGTTATTTCTGTATTTCCAACTGTTGCTAGAACTTTCTTTTCCATATATATTATCTCCTTCTTAATTAAAGTTTTATTTTCCTATACTTCATATATTAACATACATTTAATGAATTAAAAAGAAATTCTGAGTATTTTCCTAATCTATAAAATAAGTTTATATTTTAATAAGATATAATTAAAAATTACTTTCTTATAAATTTTTTCTCTTAAAAATCTTACTTAAGTTTAACAAATTAATACTACATATTTTTTATATTCTTAAACTTTAAGATTTTAAGCACTAATTTTAAAATTTCTAACACTTAAAATTCAAGTTAATTTCTAATTTCTAATTTCTAATTTCTAATTTCTAATTTCTAATTTCTAATTTCTAAGAAAATTATAATTCACCCTCTAAAGTTAATCACTAAAAACTTACAATTCACACTTTAAATTTAATTATTAAAAACTTTATTTTATACCATAAAGTTTATATCAACTAATAAAACTTATAATTCTTATCTCTATAATCTTCTCCCTAAAGTTCATGTTAATTACTAAAATATAATAAATTCCACCTCTAAAATTTTAATTTTTATATTTAAATTTTATACATATGAATATCAATCTCATACTTTGTTGATAATGAATAGTAATTATTATATAATATATATAATTTAAAGGAGGGATTCTTATGTCAATTGAAATAAATAAATTAGCTCCAGATTTTAAACTTATGGGCTCTGATGGAAAAGAACATTCACTAAGTGATTATAAAGGAAAAAATATAGTTTTATATTTTTATCCTAAGGATAACACTGCTGGTTGTACTACAGAAGCTTGTGATTTTAGAGATAACATACAAAGCTTTCATGATTTAAATGCAATTATTTTAGGTATTTCTAGAGATTCCTTAGCATCCCATGATAAATTTATTACTAAATTATCACTTCCATTTGTATTACTTAGTGATCCAGATGAAACAGTTTGTAAATTATATGATGTAATAAAAGAAAAAAATATGTACGGTAAAAAATATATGGGTGTAGAAAGAAGTACTTTCTTAATAAATAAGGAAGGAATATTAATAGAAGAATTTAGAAAAGTAAGAGTTAAAGGACACATAGAAAAAGTTCTAGATAAATTAAAAGAAATAGATTAAAAAAAGGATCTTTTATTAAGATCCTTTTTTTTTAATTTTCAATATAAAATTTAAATATAACTTCAAAATATAAATTATATGCTTATTTTCTATTTTAATAATTTCTTATAAAATATCTTTTTATCTAAAATAAATAAAATCATCTTCTATGCATGTAGCAGATAAATACTTATAATACTAATAAAAAAATTTCTATAGTTAAGATTTAGCTTTAAATTTAAAATATATATTTTTAGAATGAAAACTAATCTATTCATTTTCATACTTATAATCTTAGTGTAAGCTACTTGTTTTACAAATATTCATTACCTTAGCAAACCTCAATGTATTATACTTTGTTATTTGAAAACTAAAGTTTTAAAGTTAAGTTTAAAATATATTGTTATATTTTATTATTTACAAACTCTCATTCTAAATAATAACTTGAAATTTATACGTAAAAAAAGCTTAGTGAATAATTCACTAAGCTTTTGGTGGCTCGAGCAGGAATCGAACCAGCGACACGAGGATTTTCA
>OFLW01000150.1_pt1 | contig 20794 bp, 15 predicted proteins | sample 1541061 | NCBI WGS metagenome assembly OFLW01 (sample SAMEA4413045, study PRJEB24355) | metagenome | biome: human; feature: gut; material: faeces | place: United Kingdom | collected 2010
GTCTTACCGTGGTCAACGTGACCAATTGTTCCAATGTTTACGTGTGGTTTATTTCTTTCAAATTTTGCTTTAGCCATTATTAATCCTCCTAATTATTAGTTTTTCTTTTTATCTCCAACTACTTCTTCTGCTATTGATGCAGGTACTTCTTCGTAGTGATCAAATATCATTGAGTGGGTTGCTCTTCCTTGTGTATTTGAACGAAGGCTAGTTGCGTAACCAAACATTTCTGCTAGTGGTACATAAGCTGTAACGATTTGAGCTCCAGCTACAAGTTCCATACCTTCCATTCTTCCACGTCTTGAGTTAATGTCTCCTATTACATCTCCCATGTATTCTTCTGGAGTTGTAACTTCAACCTTCATCATAGGTTCAAGAAGTACTGGGTCTGCTTTTGCAAGAGCATCTCTTACTGCCATAGAACCGGCAATCTTAAATGCCATTTCAGAAGAGTCGACTTCGTGGTAAGATCCATCGTAAAGAGTTACTTTAACATCAAGTACTTCATATCCACCAATAATACCTGATTGAAGTGCTTCTTCAATACCTTGTTGAGTTGGTCCAATGAATTCCTTAGGAATAGCACCACCAACGATGGCATTTTCAAATACAAAGCCTGCGCCTGGTTCGTTAGGTTCGATTCTAATCTTAGCGTGACCATATTGTCCACGACCACCTGATTGACGAGCGTATTTAGCTTCGCCTTCAGCTGCTTTCTTAATACCTTCTCTATAAGAAACTTGAGGGTTACCAATGTTTGCCTCAACCTTAAATTCTCTTAAAAGTCTATCAACAATGATATCAAGGTGAAGTTCACCCATTCCTGCGATAATTGTTTGACCAGTTTCATCATCAGTATATGTTCTGAAAGTAGGGTCTTCTTCAGCAAGTTTTGCTAAGGCAAGAGCCATCTTATCTTGAGAAGCTTTTGTCTTTGGTTCAATCGCTACAGATATAACTGGTTCTGGGAATTCCATGGTTTCAAGAATAACTTGATTTTTTTCATCACAAAGAGTATCACCAGTAGTAGTATCTTTAAGACCTACAGCTGCAGCAATTTCTCCTGCATGGATTTCTTCGATTTCTTGTCTCTTGTTAGCGTGCATTTGAAGAATTCTTCCGATTCTTTCTCTCTTGCCCTTAGTTGAGTTCATTACATAAGAACCAGCTTGTAAAACTCCAGAGTAAACTCTAAAGTATGCAAGTTTACCTACATATGGGTCAGTAACGATTTTAAATGCAAGTGCTGAGAAAGGTTCATCATCTGAAGAATGTCTTTGAACTTCATTTCCATCTAAATCAACACCTTCAATAGCTGGTACATCAATTGGAGATGGAAGATAATCAATTATAGCATCAAGAAGAAGTTGAACTCCCTTGTTCTTATAAGAAGAACCACAAGATACTGGAGTAATTTCTACAGCAAGAGTTCCCTTTCTTATAGCTTTTTTAAGAAGTTCTTTGTCGATTTCTTCGCCTTCAAGATAAGCCATCATTAAATCTTCATCAAATTCAGAAGCTTTTTCAATTAATTTTTCTCTGTATTCATTTGCAAGGTCTAGGTATTCATCAGGAACATCAGTAATTTCGATTTCCTTACCAAGTTCGTCCTTGTAAATTTCTGCTTTCATTTCAACAAGGTCAATCATTCCAATGAAAGTATCTTCTGCTCCCATTGGGATTTGAATTGGAATAGGGTTACCATGTAATTTCTTTTCAATTGTTTGAACTGATCTAAAGAAATCAGCACCAGTAACGTCCATCTTGTTAATATGTGCAATTCTTGGAACGTGATATTTATCTGCTTGTCTCCAAACAGTTTCAGATTGAGGTTCTACACCACTTTTTGCATCAAAAAGTGCAACAGCACCATCAAGTACTCTTAGAGATCTTTCAACTTCAACTGTGAAGTCAACGTGTCCCGGAGTATCGATAATGTTAAGTCTGTAGCCCTTCCAGTGAGCAGTAGTAGCTGCAGAAGTAATTGTGATACCTCTTTCTTGTTCTTGTTCCATCCAGTCCATTTGTGCTGCACCTTCGTGAGTTTCACCGATTTTGTGAATCTTACCAGCGTAGAAAAGAATACGTTCAGTAGTAGTAGTCTTTCCAGCATCAATATGGGCCATAATACCAATATTTCTATATTTTTCTAATGGTATTTCGCGAGCCATAAATTCCTCCCCTTATTACCATCTATAGTGAGCAAAGGCCTTGTTAGCTTCTGCTGTTCTATGCATTTCATCTTTTCTCTTAACGCTTCCGCCTAGTCCGTTAGATGCATCAAGGATTTCTTTTGCAAGTCTTTCGTGCATTGTCTTTTCGCCTCTAGCTCTTGCATATCTAACTAACCATCTAAGTCCTAGTGTTTGGCGTCTTTCCGGTCTAACTTCCATTGGAACTTGGTAAGTAGCACCGCCTATTCTTCTTCCCTTTACTTCAAGTACAGGCATTACATTATTAAGTGCCTTGTAAAATACTTCAAGTGCGTCTTCTCCGGTTTGTTCTGCAATTGTTTCAAGTGCTCCATAAACAATTCTTTGAGCAGTACCTTTTTTACCGTCAAGCATAACATTGTTTATAAGCTTAGTGATAACTACATCACTGTACATTGGATCAGCCATAACTTCACGTTTTTGGATATGTCCTTTTCTTGGCATAACTTCCCTCCTTAACTATTTTTCAGTCGATTCATTGGTACTCAGGTTGAGCCCGTAAGCCAAAAATCTATAAATTCTTTTAAAAAATTCTATCAATTTTTAGGTTTCTTAGTACCATATTTAGATCTAGATTGCTTTCTATCAGTTACTCCAGCTGTATCAAGAGTACCTCTTACAATATGGTATCTAACACCTGGTAAATCCTTAACTCTTCCACCACGGATTAAAACAACACTGTGTTCTTGTAGGTTGTGTCCGATTCCTGGAATGTAAGCCATAACTTCGTAGCCATTTGTCAAACGAACTCTGGCAACTTTTCTAAGAGCTGAATTCGGTTTTTTAGGTGTTACTGTTCTTACTGCAACACATACTCCTCTTTTTTGTGGAGAATTAACTTCAGTTTCAACTTTTTTTAGTGTGTCATAGTTTACATCAAGAGCTGGTGATTTAGATTTACTGTGAATTTTCTTTCTACCATTTCTTACTAATTGGTTAATTGTAGGCATTAATTGCACCTCCTGTTTTAATAATAGTATCAGACATTTCAAAGACTACCCAGTCTTAGGTAGTCTTTCCGTCTCAAATACTCATCAATTTTATCATTACAAGACCATTAAGTCAACAAAAAATATGAGAAATTGGCGAATTCCTCATTTTTTTTAAAATTATTTTTAGTTTTTTGAAATTTTTACTAAAAATTACATGATTTTGTCGAGATAAAAATCAAATCTATTGATGTTTATCATGTTATAGATTGTAAATCCCGTGAAAAATAATAAATATAAAATTTGTAAGATTATAAAAACTTTTCTGTAAGAGTCTTTTTCCACAAAAATTTTTGAAAGTAGTTTTTTTGACAAATAGTAGCTAAGCCATAAGATAACTAGCATAAAGCATGGCAAAATAATTGAAAACTCTTTTTTCCCAAAGTAGTCAATTCTATGACCATCTTCGAGGGTTATAAAAAAAATTAGTTGATATATTATAAGTACAACTTGAACAATAATTGTCGTTATTTTATAAAGTCTAGGATCATCTTTGTACTTGTTTTTTAAAATATCTTCTGTGAAAGTTCTATAAATAAAATAAGCCACAAGACCAAAAATCGCTAAATAAATATATAGGTTACCTTGTCTAAAAACAATGCCAATCCAAAAAGAAATCATAGTAAAAGCATATATGTAGTTTTCCACTATAGTGCTACTTTCAGTTTCTATTCCTCTTTTTTCTTTATATCTATAAGTTAATGGAATTATTGACGATATAAGTATGGCTGGTATAAAAAATAATAAAATTAATGATTCCATGATTCCTCTCCTGATATTTCTTGATAATTTTCTCTTTCTACATAAAAATCAAAACGGCTGGCATTTTTTATGTTGTAGGCACTTACTAAAGCAAATATTAAAATCAAAATAATCTCTGAAATAATAAAAGTCCTTCTCCAAATATCTTTTTCAAATAAAATACTTTTTAAAATTCTCATGTCTAAAATTATTTTAATGTAGCTTAGAAAAAAGATTGAAATTATTAAAATTTTTTGAAAGTCACTTTTATTGTATCTCAAAATAGTATCCCCATCTTTTAATTCTAAAAAGCTAAGGCTTACTATTAATATAAGAGATATGGAAATAAATAAAATCCTCCACTTAGGCTCATTTTTATTTTCCAATAACTTCTTTCCAATTTTGCTCTCTGTGTAAAGTTTATAAATAACCCAAATTAAAAAATAAACAAACATGCCAACAATTATTATAAACGCATAATTCGCATAAATATCAGAGTAATATTCTAAGATTAAAAAATTTGTTATTAGGAAGGAGTATATTATGTCATTCTCAGAATCTTTTTCTTCTTTCTTATTCTCTCTTATATAAGAAAAAGTGACTAAGGCTGATGTAAAAATTGCTACTAAAACATATAGAGTTAAATCGCTCATAAATCCACCTCTAAATCTTTTATTAATAAATAAAAACTTTTCCTTCTTAATTTATTATAGCACTCCCCATAAATATTTAAATCAATTTCCTTTTATCCTCTTTGCATAAAAAAAGTAGGCTGACTAATCAACCTACTTAAAATTTATTTTTATATTTTTTTATTCTTCTTCTGCTACAGGTTCAAGTTCAACTTTTACATCGTCACTTGTTATAACTTCAGAATCTTCAAGGATATTGTAATCTTCCTTTAGGCTTTCGTCGATTCCAATTTGTACCTTAGAATTTATACGAGCGCCTGTACCTGCTGGTATAAGTTGTCCGATTATAATATTTTCCTTTAAGCCTTCAAGCATATCTTCCTTACCCTTTATAGCTGCATCTGTAAGAACTCTTGTAGTTTCTTGGAAAGATGCTGCTGATAGGAAGGAATCTGTTGCTAGTGATGCCTTTGTAATTCCAAGAAGATTTACTTTTGCAATAGCAGGCTCTTTGCCTTCTTCTTTTGCTTTTTTGTTTGCTTCTTTATAATCAACTACATTTACAAGTGATCCTGGAAGTAATTCTGTGTCTCCTGCATCTTCGATTTTGCACTTTGATAGCATTTGTCTAACTATTATTTCAATGTGCTTGTCGTTGATGTCTACACCTTGAAGTCTGTAAACTCTTTGAACTTCCTTTACAATGTATTCTTGTACACCCTTTTCGCCTTTTACACGAAGTAAATCTTGTGGATATACAGAACCTTGTGTAAGTTCGTCTCCTGCTTCAACTTCATCGCCTTGTTTAACTTTAAGTCTTGAGCCATAGACGATGTTATAAGAATCTACTGTTCCATCTTCTGCAGTTATAAGAACTTCTCTCTTCTTGTTTGTTTCTTTAATGTCAACAAGACCGCCTCTTTCTGCAATTACTGCAAGTCCCTTTGGCTTTCTTGCTTCGAAAAGTTCTTCAACTCTTGGAAGACCTTGAGTGATATCTGCTGCTGCAGCTACACCACCAGTGTGGAAAGTCCTCATTGTAAGTTGTGTACCCGGTTCACCTATTGATTGAGCTGCAATTACACCAACTGCTTCTCCAATGCCAATGTGAGAACCTGTTGCAAGGTTTCTACCATAGCAGTGAGCACAAACTCCATGTTTAGCCTTACAGCCAAGAACTGATCTAACCTTAACTTCTTCTATACCAAGAGATTCAATTAAAACTGCGTCATCATCAGAGATAACTTCATTTGCCTTTACAATAACTTCTCCATTTTCTGGATTTATAATGTCTTCGAAAGAATATCTTCCTTCAATTCTATCAGCTAGGGATTCAATTAATTCCTTGCCATCTTTAAAGGCTCTTGCTACTAAATATTCATCAGTTCCACAGTCTTCTTCAGAAACAATTACTTGTTGTGAAACATCTACAAGTCTTCTTGTCAAATATCCAGAGTCGGCAGTTCTTAGGGCTGTATCGGCAAGTCCCTTTCTGGAACCATGGGCTGACATATAAAATTCAAGTACAGAAAGACCTTCTCTAAAGTTTGAAGTGATTGGAACTTCTATTGTCCTACCTGAAGGTGATGCCATAAGTCCACGCATACCTGCAAGTTGTCTGATTTGGTTCTTTGAACCTCTGGCTCCTGAATCTGCCATGATGTAGATGTTATTTAAAGCATCAAAGCCATCCATTACATCGTCAGTCAAGTCATCAGTTGCCTTGTTCCAAATTTCAATTACCTTTTCATATCTTTCTTCATCAGATATAAGACCTCTTCTAAAGGCTTTTTCGTATTTAGCAACTTCCTTTTCTGCATTAGCTAAAAGTTCTGGCTTTGTGTCAGGAATTTGTACGTCACCCATTGAAATTGATACAGCTCCAATAGTTGAGTAGTGATAACCTGTAGCCTTGATGTTATCAAGTAGCTCTGCAGTTTTTATATTTCCATGTTTTTTGTAAGTTTTTTCAATTATTTTGCCAAGAAGTTTTTTATCTACAACTTGGTCTATTTCAAGAGAATATTTGTCTTCATCTCTATTTACAAAACCTAAGTCTTGTGGGATAAATTCATTTACAATAAATCTACCAACAGTTGATGGAACAATTTTACCTCTCTTATCATTTTCATCAGCATATCTTCTAACAGATACATGAGATTGTAGGTGTAAGAATCCTGATTCATATGCGTGGAACATTTCATCAAAGTTTCTGTAAATTGATCCGTCGCCCTTTAATTTATCTTTTCTATCTAAAGTTAGATAATATGAACCAAGAACCATATCTTGAGTAGGAGTAGTAATTGGCTTACCATCCTTTAGTGCCAAGATATTATTTGTTGATAGCATTAGTAGTCTTGCTTCAGCTTGTGCTTCAGTTGATAGTGGCAAATGGACAGCCATTTGGTCACCATCGAAGTCGGCATTATAGGCTGTACAAGAAAGTGGATGAAGCTTAATTGCCTTGCCTTCTACTAAAACTGGTTCAAAGGCTTGAATACCAAGTCTGTGAAGTGTCGGTGCACGGTTAAGAAGAACTGGATGGTCCTTAATAACATCTTCAAGTACATCCCAAACTTCGTCTTTTCCTCTTTCAACCATTCTCTTTGCTGACTTAATATTATAAGTTAGTTCTCTCTTTACAAGTTCTCTCATTACGAAAGGCTTGAAAAGTTCAAGAGCCATATTCTTTGGAAGACCACATTGGTAAAATTTAAGATCTGGACCAACTACGATTACAGAACGACCAGAATAGTCAACTCTCTTACCAAGTAAGTTTTGACGGAAACGACCTTGCTTTCCCTTTAACATTTCTGATAAAGATTTAAGTGGTCTATTTCCAGGGCCAGTAACAGGTCTTCCACGTCTTCCGTTATCTATTAAAGCATCAACAGATTCTTGTAACATTCTCTTTTCATTTCTAACGATAATGTCTGGAGCGTTGATGTCCATTAACTTTTTAAGTCTGTTATTTCTATTTACAATTCTTCTATATAAATCATTTAAGTCACTTGTTGCAAATCTGCCACCATCAAGTTGTACCATTGGTCTTAAATCTGGTGGTATAACTGGGATTGCATCAAGTATCATCCATTCAGGCTTGTTATCTGATTGGATGAAGGCATCTATTACTTCAAGTCTTCTTGTAATTCTAATTTTCTTTTGTCCAGTTGCATCTTGAAGTTCTTCTGTAAGTTCATCATTTTCCTTTTGTAGGTCGACTTTTACAAGAAGATCTCTAATAGCTTCTGCACCCATCTTAGCAGTAAACTTGTCGCCATATTCTTTTTTGAACTCTCTATATTCAATTTCTGAAAGAAGTTGTTTTTCATAAAGAGTTGTTTCGCCTGGTTCAACATAAGTTACAACATAAGAAGCGAAATAAAGAACTTTTTCAAGAGCTCTAGGGCTCATGTCTAGCACAAGACCCATTCTTGAAGGTATACCCTTAAAGTACCAAATGTGTGATACTGGAGCAGCAAGTTCAATATGACCCATTCTTTCACGACGAACCTTAGCCTTTGTGACTTCAACGCCACATTTTTCGCAGACTACTCCCTTATATCTTACTCTTTTATATTTTCCACAGGAACATTCCCAATCTTTAGTAGGTCCAAATATTTTTTCACAAAATAGACCTTCCTTTTCAGGTTTTAATGTCCTGTAATTTATAGTTTCCGGTTTTTTTACTTCGCCATAAGACCATGATCTGATCTTTTCTGGTGAAGCAAGTCCAATTTTTATTGAATGGAATAATTCATGTTCGCTCAAGGAGCACTTCTCCTTTCCTATTAATTAAAATAACTAATTAATCTTCAGATTCATCGGATTCATCAAAATCGTCTTCTTCGCCATCTTCATTTTCGTAAATGTGGCTGTTTTCAAAAGACTCAACCTCATCATTTGAAATTGTTCTGATGCCAATATTTGCAGTTCCTGTTTGTTCAATAAGTTCCTTTATTTCGTCATCTGATTCATTATTTTTGTCGTCAATGTTGTCAATCTTCGTTAATTCATCTTCATCAACTTCAAGATCAACTTCATTTCCATTTTCATCAAGTACTTGAATTTCAAGAGCAAGTGCTTGTAATTCCTTTATTAAAACTTTAAAGGATTCAGGAACTCCTGGTTGTGGAATGTTTTCGCCCTTAACTATTGCTTCGTAAGTCTTAACACGACCAACAATATCGTCAGACTTAACTGTAAGCATTTCTTGAAGAGTATGGCTGGCACCATAAGCTTCAAGTGCCCAAACTTCCATTTCCCCAAATCTTTGTCCACCAAATTGTGCCTTACCTCCAAGAGGTTGTTGTGTAACAAGTGAGTAAGGTCCAGTAGAACGAGCGTGGATCTTTTCATCAACTAAATGGTGAAGTTTTAACATATACATGTAACCAACAGTTACAGGGTGGTCAAATTCTTCTCCAGTTCTACCATCTCTTAGTTGAATCTTTCCATCTCTAGAATATCCAGCTTCTTCAAGTGTATCGAAAATGTCATTTTCATTGGCACCATCAAATACTGGAGTGGCAACATGCCATCCTAGTTTTTTAGCTGCAAGACCCAAGTGAACTTCAAGGACTTGTCCAAGATTCATACGAGAAGGAACCCCTAATGGGTTAAGAACAATTTGAATAGGTGTGCCATCTGGCATATAAGGCATATCTTCCTTAGGCATTACCCTAGAAATAACCCCTTTATTACCGTGACGACCACACATTTTATCTCCAACTTGAATTTTTCTCTTTGTAGCAACAAAAACTCTTACCATTTCATTTACGCCAGGTTGAAGTTCATCGCCAGCAGATCTATTAAAAGTCTTTACGTCTACGACAATACCTTGTTCACCATGAGGAAGTCTAAGGGAAGTATCTCTTACTTCTCTTGCCTTTTCACCAAAGATTGAACGAAGAAGTCTTTCTTCTGCAGAAAGTTCAGTTTCTCCCTTTGGAGTTACCTTACCAACAAGAATGTCTCCTGGTTTAACTTCTGCACCAATTCTTATAATTCCTCTTTCGTCAAGATCCTTTAACATATCTTCGCCAACATTAGGAATATCTCTAGTTATTTCTTCAGGTCCAAGTTTTGTATCTCTTGCTTCAGATTCATATTCTTCAATGTGAAGTGAAGTTAATACATCATTAATTACAAGTTCTTGACTTACAAGCATAGCATCTTCGTAGTTATATCCTTCCCAGTTCATAAAGGCTATTAGGATATTTTTACCAAGAGCCATTTCACCTTGGTCTGTACTTGGTCCATCGGCAATAATTTCTCCTGCTTCAACAGAGTCTCCAGCATTTACAATTGGTCTTTGGTTAATTGTAGTGCCTTGGTTTCCGCCCATGAATTTGTGTAATTTATATGAGTCAATGCCCTTGTCAAATTCTCTTTCAATTTCAATATGAACAGCATCAACTTTTTTTACAGTTCCCTTATTTTTAGAAACTATTACAACGCCTGAGTCCTTGGCTGCTCTATATTCAATACCAGTTCCAACAACAGGCGCTTCAGTTTTTAATAGAGGTACTGCTTGACGCTGCATGTTGGCACCCATTAGGGCTCTGTTGGCATCATCATTTTCCAAGAAAGGAATCATAGAAGTACCAACTGCAACAATTTGTTGAGGTGAAACGTCCATGTAATTTACATCTTTGATGTCAAATATATCGGCATTACCACCATGACCTCTGGCTGCAATTCTGTCTTCAACGAATTTATTATTTTCATCAAGCCTTTCGTCAGCTTGTGCAATGATTTGTTCGTACTCAACATCGGCTGTTAGATAATCAATTTGATCAGTTACAACTCCGTCAACAACTTTTCTATAAGGTGTTTCAATAAAGCCATAGTCGTTAATTCTTGCGTAAGTTGTAAGTGATGTTATAAGTCCAATGTTTGGACCTTCTGGTGTCTCAATAGGACACATTCTTCCATAGTGTGAGTTATGGACGTCACGCACTTCAAATCCAGCTCTATCTCTGCTTAACCCACCAGGTCCAAGTGCAGATAACCTTCTTTTGTGTGTTAATTCTGATAGAGGATTGTTTTGGTCCATAAATTGTGAAAGTTGTGAAGAGCCAAAAAATTCTTTTATGGCAGCTGTCACAGGTCTAATATTTATAAGTGATTGTGGTGTTGTAGCATCAACATCTTGAACTGTCATTCTTTCACGGATAACTCTTTCCATTCTAGAAATACCAATTCTAAATTGATTTTGAAGTAGTTCTCCAACAGATCTAATTCTTCTGTTGCCCAAGTGGTCGATGTCATCAACTGAACCAACATTATTCATAAGTCCAAATTCATAATTAATTCCAGCGATAATATCGTCAATTAATATATGTTTTGGAGAAAGTTCTTTGTGAGCTTTTACAAGTTCTTCTTTGAATTTTTCTGTGTCTTCAGAATATTCTTCATAAAGTTCATCGAAAAGTGGTCTATAAACTTTTTCTTTAAAGCCAAGTTCTTCCATGTCAAAGTCAAGTTCGTATGCATCAACAAAAGTAAAGTTATTTCCTATAACAATTGTCTTATCTGTTGCGTGTTCATAATTTTCATCAGTTTTTATTAGAACTTGGTTAACTCCAGCTGCTTCGATTTTTTCAGCCTTTGCTCTAGTAAGAAGTTCTCCTTCTTCAGCTAAAATTTCGCCAGTCATAGGATCAACTATGTCTTCTGCAGGAATATTATTTTCTATTCTTGCACTGATGCCTAATTTTTTATTGAATTTATATCTTCCAACTTTTGCAAGATCATATCTTCTGTCATCGAAAAACATATTTTCAAAAAGTGACTGTGCTGAATCAATTGTAGGTGGTTCACCTGGTCTTAACTTTTTATAAATTTCAAGTAAAGCTTCGTTCTTATTAGTAGTAATATCTTTTTCTAATGTCTTTAAAAGTGCTTCACTTTCACCAAGAACATCAATTATTTCTTGGTTAGATTCAACTCCCAATGCTCTTAAAAGAACAGTGATAGGAAGTTTTCTAGTTCTGTCAATTCTTACATTAATTACGCCCTGAGCATCAGTTTCAAATTCAAGCCAAGCTCCTCTATTTGGAATAAGTGTTGCCGAATAGATTTTTTTACCAGTCTTGTCTCTTTCTTCTTTGTAATATGCTCCCGGACTTCTTACAAGTTGTGAAACAACTACACGTTCTGCTCCATTTATTACAAAAGTACCAGTTGGTGTCATAAGAGGAAGGTCGCCCATAAAGACTTCTTGTTCCTTTACTTCTCCCGTTTCACTATTGATAAGTCTTACCTTTGCCTTTAGTGGCGCAGAATAATTAGTGTCTCTTTGTTTTGATTCATCTATATCATATTTAATATCTTCAGATAAATGATAGTCGACAAATTCCAAAATTAAATTACCAGTGTAATCCTCGATAGGAGATACGTCGTCAAATACTTCCTTTAACCCTTCTTCAATTAACCATTTATATGAAGAAGTCTGCACGTCAAGGAGATTTGGTAGTGACATAACCTCATCTACACGAGAAAAACTCATTCTCTCACGTTTCCCATATTTAACAGGATGTACCATTAATTTTCTCACCCTAGCCTTTCAAATGAGTGTCTCCAATTAGAGTACAAATCACCACTCTAATTATTATTATGCAAATAGGTATTTTATCATTTTTTATGTAAACTTGCAAGCTTTAAAACAAAAAAATCCTGCCACTTGGCAGAATTTTTTTATAGTCTAATATAAGCGTAACCTTCATTTTGAAGTTTTACTATTTTTGTAATTACTAATTCTTCTACATGAATTCCAGCAGGAATTAGTTCCTTTGTAAGTCTATTATCTTCTAATGCCTTCTTACCAATTGTGATATTTACTTTAGGATTTCCTAAAACTCCATGGAAATCAACTCCAGAGTATTTAGTGAAAAGTGCTGCAGCCTTAGCCATTGCAATTATTTCAACATGTATATCATCAATATTATCTAATAAATCTCTTACATTTGAAATTACATCAGTCCATTTGTCTTCTTCGACTACGTGAAAAATTACCTTCATATAAATCCCTCCTTATTAGTTAATATTTTACACTAATAAAGTGAGAAAATAAAGTGCCTTTTACTTTATTAGCTATTTCTTAAGAATTACCTTCATTATTTCTTTTATTTCTTCAACTCTTAATACAATTAATAATATTAAATAAATTAAGCCTGCAATAATTATAGAAATTAATAGAGATAAATTTATTCCAAAGCTCTTAGTTAATATATTGTAGAAAATTTTTGAACAAAAAGCCATGACAACTGATGAAATAGTAATTTTTATGACATTTGTAAAAAGTTTTTTGTTAAATACATTGCCAATTAATTTAATTGATGGGAGGTAAAGTGCTATAGCCCCAACTATAAAGGATATAGAAGTCGCAAGGGCAATTCCCCTTATTCCCATTACTTTTGAAAGTAAAAGAGCAAGAATGACATTAATTGCTACTATTAAAATAGAATTTATAACTGGAGTTTTGTTATCTCCAAGAGAATAAAAAACCCTTGAAATAACTTCACGCACTCCAATTCCTATTACACCAAAGGCAAAAAAAGATAAGACCGTTGCCGTAATTTTTGCATCATCTACTGAAAATTCTCCACCAACAAATAATAAATTTACAATTGGGAAGGAAAAAATATAAAGACCAAAGGCAGCTGGCACAACTAGAAGGAGCATATTTGAAAGTCCTTCAGAAAGTGCAGATTTTAAATTCACATAGTCCTTTTTTGATCCAAAGTTTGCAAGTTTTGGATAAGTTGCTGTAATAATTGATGTTACAACTATGCCCGTCACAAAACTTTGAAGTTTGTAGGCATAATTTAAAATAGAAATTCCGCCAGCATAGGCTCCCGATGCAAGAGAACGGGAAATCATGAAGTTTATTTCAATTGCTGAAGTTGAAATTAAAATTGGAAGAATGGAGATAAACATTGTCTTCATATCTTCATTAAAACTAATTTTTAAACTGTGTCTGTAGCCAAGTTTTTTAATTGGCAAAATAAAAATAGAATATTGCAAAATAAAGGCAAGTAAAATTCCTATGGCAAGATAATTTATTCCTAGCTTGTAAGAAATTCCCATAGCAATTATTATTATGACATTCATTAAAATTGAATGAAGAACGGAAATTATAAATTTTTCGTATATTTGTAAATAGGCCTTATAAATTGAACTTACAGCTGTTACTGCAATAGAAAGCATGGCAACTCTTGAAACAAAAATTGCTGTTTCTAATTTTTCTCCCTCAAAGCCTTCAGCCATTAATTTCACAAGAGGTCTTGCAAAAATAATAGAAAGAATAGTTACAATAATAAATACAAGTAAAATAATATTGGAAAGATTAGCAGTAAAGAGGTCTGCTTTTTTCTTGTCCTCTCTCTCCTTTATCTTGTCATACATTGGTATGTAGCCATTGGCAACAGCACCGCTAATGACATTGGTAAAGGTCATGGGAAGTTGGAAGGCAATTAGAAAAATATCTGCCACCATGCCAACTCCAAAAAAGTAAGCAAGTGCCTTTTCTCTCAAAAGTCCAAAGACCTTTGAGACAATTGTAATAATCATTAATATATATGAAGTCTTCATCATTTCTCCTTTAAATAAAAAACTCGGGTTTAACCCCAAGTAATTATATATTTATTTAATTTTATTTACAAGTTACACTTATCTTTTGATAATTTATTTTTCACTTTCCAATAAAAAATCAATAATATTTTTGTGAACAATGCCTCTTTGCGAAAAATCAAGTTTATCCATGGAAAGAACATATTTTGGATAATTGTCTGTAACTAAATCATAGGCTCCAAACTCTCTATTTCTAGTTTTTTCGTTTTCCATTAAATAGGCAATTTGAAAATAAGAAACATCTTCGCCTTTTTTTGCCACAAAATCTATTTCTCTATCCTTAACCTTTCCAATTTTTACGCTGTATCCTCGTGACAAAAGTTCAATGTAAACAATATTTTCCAAAGTTTTTTCAATATCTTTAACATTAGAAAATCCCACGGACTGTCTAAAACCATGATCCGTCAAATAATATTTTTCATCAACCTTTAAAAGTTTTTTGCCTCCTAAATCGTATCTTGGAACTTTTTTTAACACAAAGGCCTTGTGGCAATATTCCAAATAATTTAAAACAGTGTCAACGGAAATATTTCTATTTTCGCTCTTCAAATAATTTTTTATGGCAGATGCAGAGAAGGTTGCACCAATATTTTGCATGGCAAAGCTTAAGATTCTATTAAAAATATCCACATCTCTTATATTGTTGTAGTTTAAAACGTCTTTAACGAGGACTGTGTTGTAAATGTCGTTTAAATATTTTTGCGAAACTTCTTCTTCCAGATTAAAATATTTTAAACCAGGCATGCCTCCAATTTTTATAAATTTTTGAAACAATTCCTCTCGGTTTAAATTTGAACTATTATAAATTTCTGAAAATTCATCAAAAGTAAAGGGTTGAATTTCAAATTCTACATATCTACCAGCAAGGAGTGTGGCTAAGTCGCCAGAGATTAGTTTTGAATTAGATCCAGTGATGTAAATGTCACAGTTATGGCTAACTCTAAGCCCATTTATGACCTTCTCCCAATCCTTAACAAGTTGAATTTCATCAAAGAAAAAATAAACCTTCCCCTCTTTGTCCTTCAATTTTTCACTTAAATAATCTTTTAATGCATTGGCATCCTTAATATCAAAAAACTCAAAGGATTCAAAATTCATATAATTTTTATTTTCATCAGGCACATCTTTTAAGACCTGGTCTTTAATAATATTTAAAATTGTAGATTTACCAACACGCCTCATGCCAGTTAAAATTTTTACTATGGGCTTGTCTATAAATTTTTTTATTTTTTCAATGTACTTGCTTCTAAAAATATAATCCATTTAAATCCCTCCTTTAATTTCGATTATACTCGAAATAATCTTGTTTTTCAACATCATTTCGACTATACTCGAAATCTTTTACGATTCTTTAATTTATTTCTAGTATAGTCGAATTCATAAAAATTATTAAATAAAAAGTGATGCTAAGAATAAAATTAATTATCCCTAACATCACTTAAAATAAATTATATTAAACTGTTAATAAACATAAAGAGTGGAAATATTATAATTAATAAAAAATTTAATACTCCAAACAAAACTGACTTTTCTTTAATTGCAAATACAAGGCCAATAGTGCCTATGATCCTACAAATAAATAAACTGGTAAGACCTGTGGCCTTAAATTTGTAAAATTTTCAAAAAAATCTACTGGGAGTAAATATGAAATTATAAAAATTCCTATGCCAATAAAAAATAATAATTTGCTAATATTTTTTCTCATGACTACCTCCTAGTCAAATCCTCTTATCAAATCAATGGGATCAATCTTTAAAATATTTTTTAAAGATAAATTATAGATTAAGATATTTATACCATAAATCAAAATTCCAAAAACAAGGAAATATTTATATTCAAAATATGATAATAAAATCTTCATATCCATTGTTGGTGAAATTTTTGCAATTATAAATAAAGCAGCTAAACTTACTATTAAAACTATTGCCAGAGATTTTATTTCTTCTAAGATAAAATCTCTTGTGTACTTATATTTTAGTTCTTCCTCATCTATTCCACAAGACATTAAAGAACCAATTTCTTTTTTTCTTGCCATTAAACTTAAATTAATAGAAGAATATCCATTAGTTATGTTTAAAATTAAAATTATACTTGCTATAGAAATTATCATAAGGCCAAAAGTTTTTACATCTTTCATGCGATTTGCCTCTACATCTTTGCTTGTAGTTAAATTATAAGTTTCATTGTAGGCAATGGATGAATCTAATCTCTCTTTAACTTCATTCTTTATATCGTCTAACTTATTTTCATCAACTTGCATTGATAGTTCATAGGTGTTTCTTCTCAAGTCATTATTGTTTTTTAAATAATATTTATTCCATTCATCTAATAATTTAAAATATGTTTCAAAATCAACATATAAATTCACATAAAAAGGTAGTCTTCTTTGCCTAAAGTCCTTTGTGTCATCGATTAATTTATCTACTTTGATTGAATAATTGTAATCTTTTTTCTCTGTTATAGAGTAATTTAAACTATTTATGTTTTCAAAATATTTTGTTGTTTCTGATCCATCAATAGGTGCATTTGGATTGACTTGGACCCTATTTAATAGCAATGCCTCTCCCTTTTTGCCACCTATTTTTTCAAAAGTTTGATCATCTAAGGCCGTAATAATTCCATCGAGATAAAAATCTTCGCCATTATCATAATATTTGCGGATTGTTTCATCTAAATTAAGAGACCTAAACTCATCTGAATAATTTTGATCCTTACTAAGGGAAATATATTTTTCAGTTGAAAGGAAGGCTCTGTGATTTTCTGTAGTCTTCATTATATCCTTTAAGACATTTGGAACTTCAGCTTCATTTGAATGAATTAGTATATTAATATTCGTATTGTAAGTGTAAGTATTCTTCACCCTATTGTACTTTGCCATAGAGAAAACTATCAAAAAAATTGATACAATTATCATTCCAATTGCAGAAATATATCTCTGAGAAGAAATAGTTTTTAAATTATTTATCTTTAATTCCTTCCAAATATCTTTATTCCTTTTTAGTTTTATATTTTTGTCACTAAAGTTGCCCTTTATACCATCAATTATATTTATCTTTGCGATTTTTTTAGCTGGAGCAAGTATTGCTATGAAAATTATAAAAAAGCAAATTAATAAAATTACAAGTGAAAGGCTTGGTGAAAATTCTATATATTTGAGTTTTTCCTCTTCCCCTACAATCCTTTGAATACCAAGATAAAGTAGGTTGATTCCTCCATATCCGAAAATATGTCCCATAACTATTGGTAGAAGTGAAATTTTTAATCCATCTTTTAAAAGCAATTTATAAATTTGATAATCTGTTGAACCAATGGACTTGTACATTGAAATTTCTCTTATCTTTCTTAGTCCCCAAACTGTAAAAATATTTTTTACAAAAAATATAAAAATGAGGATTGTAGCAAATATTAAAATAGAGTCTACAATCACCTGCCTATTTTGTTGTAAAAGACTTCCATCAACATTATAGTAATCTTTCATTATCTCGCTAAATTCTAGTTCTACTTTATCTTTATTCAAGCTAGATGCAAGATCTTTTTCTAAATTATCTTTATTACTATAGGCTTTTCTAAAATTATCAAATCTTACAAAGCTATTAGTCTTTGCATTCTTTCCTATGACAGTAGACGCATAAAAAATCTTCATATTTTCATTGTAAAGATTTCTTGTGAGACCACTTATTACATATTCTTTGCTATCTTTTCTTATAAATTCTTCATCCTTAGTAACACTTGAAACTGCTTTTATAAGCTTTCCATCAACTAATCTATTTCCAAATTCTACTTTTATCTTATCGCCAATTTTTAAATTTTCTTTTTTTGCAAGACTTTTTGGTATGGTAATTTCATTATCTTTTGCAGCAAAGCTTCCCTCTTTTAACATACTATCTTCTAACATCTTGTTAAAACCCTGGTCTATGTAATTTACCACTAAGACATTTTGAGATAGCTTGGCAGAATTATTTTCTACTGCAACTTCTCCCACTTCTTTAATATTCTTTATTTCCTTTAGTTTACTTGATTCACCAAAAACTGTATCAGACATAATTTTAGCATCATAAATTGATCTGTTCCTAAAATGTTCATAATCAAACTTATTATTTACATATCCAAAGTAAAGGCAAAATGTAAAGAAAATTGCAGTTATAAAAAGTGAAAGTGAGATTGAGAGATTCTTCTTATTCATTTCTTTCATCTCCCACTACTTTTCCATCCACTATTGTTATTACTCTTTCTGCCTCTAGGGCTATGGACTCATCATGGGTGATTACAATAATTGTCTGTTTTAAGGTCCTATTAAAATATTTTAAAATTTCAATTATTTCTCTTGAATTTTCTCTATCTAGGTTTCCCGTTGGCTCATCAGCAAGTACAAGGGATGGAGAATAGATAAGACTCCTTGCTATGGCGACCCTTTGTTGTTGACCACCTGATAGTTCACTTGGAAAAGAATCTAACTTATTTTCTATTCCTAGCTTTCTAACTGTATTTAAAAAGACTTCCTCATTGATTTTTCTCTTATCTAGCTTTAAAGGCAACTCAATGTTATGCCTAACTGTTAAATTGGGAATCAAATTATAAAATTGATAAATTAAACCAACTTTTCTCCTCCTAAAAAGTGCTAATTCTTTTGATGAATATTTTGAGATGTCATTGCCGTCTATAAATATTTTTCCAGAACTTGGATTGTCAACTCCACCCAACAAGTGAAGAAGAGTTGACTTGCCTGATCCACTTGGTCCAACAATTGCAATAAATTCTCCTTTTTCAATTTTTAAATTAACATCATCAATTGCCCTTACAAGATTTTCTCCACTTCCATAAGTTTTTGATAAATTTTCAGTTCTAACAATTTCCATATGTACCTCCCTCTATTTGTCTCAATAATAAAGGGTTAAAATGACTTTTAAGTGACATTGTAAAATTTAATTTTAAAAATCGCACCATCTTTGCCATTTTTTACAGATATATCTCCATTGTTCGCCTCAATAATTGATTTTGCCATAGCAAGGCCTATGCCAAAGCCCTTAGAGTCAGGACTCTTGTAAAATCTTTCAAATATTTTTTTGAAGTTTTCTTCTTTAATACCTCCGCCGTCATCTTCAATTATTATCTCTGTGTAAATTGGATTTTTATTTGTAGAAATTTTAATTTTTGTAGTTTCTTCACGATTTAAAGCGTTTTTTATAATATTTATTAGGGCTTCAGAAACCCAATAATAATCAACTTTTATCTCAGAGTCCTCGTAATCAAATATAATTTTAATGTTTTTTTCGTCAACTGATTTTCTTAAAATATCCAAAACATAGTCAATTATTTCTGAAATTAAAACTTCATTCTTTTCCATTTTATCTACATTTGCATCAAGACTAGATAGCTTTAATAAAATATCAGCAAGAGAATTAAGCCTTTCAAGTTGAAGCTCAAGTCCTTCAATTTCTTTTTTATTGTCCTCATCCTTATTGATCATATCCAAATCAAAAAACATTGAAGTAATTGGAGTCTTTATTTGATGGGCAATATCTTCTAGGTTTTGAGTTTGCTTTTTTGAATTTTTCTCCACTAATTCTCTAGCTTCAACAAGTTCTATAAAAATTTTATAAATCTTGTCTTCCAGTATTGAAAAGTCATCTTGGACCATGGGAATTGAATAATTTTTTTCTCCCAGCCTATCTATTAAATTCTCAAGTTCTTTTATTCTCTTTTTCTCTCTTGTTTTCAAAAAATAATATAGAGCAAATAAACTCACTAAGTAAAATATATAAATCATCAGTCCATCCTATAACCTATTCCACGGATTGTCTTAATAATATCTCTGTCACTTTTGTCCCTTATTCTTTTAATAGTGGCAGTTAGTGTATTGTCATTGACAAACTTTTCTCTCCTATCCCAAAATCTCTCAAGCAAAAATTCTCGAGAAAAAATTCTATTGGGATTATTTATAAATAAATTCATAACTTCAAATTCTAGCGCTGTTAAATCAAGTTTCTCATCTTTATAATAAAAACATCCTTCATTTTTATTTAGGCTTAGATCTTTAAAACTAATAAAATCATCTTTTACAAGAGCAGTCCTTAGAGTCTTGTCAATCCTTGCTCTTAAAATAGCTAGTTTAAAAGGCTTAGTAATATAATCATCTGCTCCATTGTCAAGAGCTCTCACGATAAATTTCTCATCATTTTTCACTGTTGTGATGATGACACGGATATTATTGTTTCTCAAAATTTTTAATAAGTTAAATCCATCAATATCAGGCAAATTTATATCAAGAATCGCCAAGTCAAAATAATTATTTATTTTATTTATTGCCTCTTTATAAGAATTACAAATTTCCACATCAAAATTGTTTGCAGACAAATATTTATAAATTTGATTTGATAAAATTTCATCATCTTCTATTAAAATTATTTTTTTCATTTAATCACCTAACATAATCTTGTAAACAAATTCTATCACACTTTGGTTTTTAAAAGAATTCCTAATCATTTTAGACTCTTATAAATTTTCCTAATCATAACCACCCGTAAAACGGGTGGTTTGATCACGGGCTATAAGCCCGAGTGATACCAACCAGCGTCTCAAGGCG
>OFLW01000151.1_pt1 | contig 20498 bp, 18 predicted proteins | sample 1541061 | NCBI WGS metagenome assembly OFLW01 (sample SAMEA4413045, study PRJEB24355) | metagenome | biome: human; feature: gut; material: faeces | place: United Kingdom | collected 2010
CGGCATCCGGACCACCACCAGAGGGAACTGGCCGGTTCTCTCCGGATTTTTTAATAATACAAGCCCGGATAAGGCGTCAGCCGCAATCCGGGAAAGGTAACGATTTACATCGCCAGCACGTACTTGAGCATCACCCCGGCGGCTATCGCCGAGCCAATCACTCCCGCCACGTTCGGGCCCATCGCGTGCATCAGCAGGAAGTTCTGCGCGTCCGACTCCAGCCCCACCTTGTTCGATACCCGCGCCGCCATCGGCACCGCCGACACCCCGGCCGAGCCAATCAGCGGGTTGATTTTGTTGTGACTGAACAGGTTCAGCAGCTTCGCCATCAGCACCCCCGCCGCCGTCCCGATACAGAACGCAATCACCCCCAGCACCAGAATCCCCAGCGTCTGCGGCTGGAGGAACTTGTCCGCCACCAGCTTGGCGCCCACCGATAACCCGAGGAAAATGGTCACGATATTTATCAGCGCGTTCTGCACCGTGTCGCTCAGGCGCTCCACCACGCCGCTCTCGCGCATCAGGTTGCCGAAGCAGAACATCCCCAGCAGCGGCGCCGCGTCCGGCAGCAGCAGCGCCACCAGCAGCAACAGCACCGCCGGGAACAGGATTTTCTCCCGCCTGCTCACCGTGCGCAGCTGCACCATGCGGATTTTCCGCTCCTTATCCGTGGTCAGCGCCTTCATAATCGGCGGCTGGATTAACGGCACCAGCGCCATATATGAGTACGCCGCCACCGCGATGGCTCCCAGCAGCTCCGGCGCCAGCTTGCCCGACAGGTAAATCGCCGTCGGGCCGTCCGCCCCGCCGATAATGCCTATCGCCGCCGCCTGCGGCAGGGTGAAGCTGATAATCCCGAAGTAGTTCAGCGTCAGCGCCCCGAGCACCGTGGCGAAGATGCCGAACTGCGCCGCCGCCCCCAGCAGCAGGGTGCGCGGGTTGGCCAGCAGCGGGCCGAAGTCGGTCATCGCCCCGACGCCCATAAATATCACCAGCGGGGCGATACCCGAACCGATGGCGACCTTATAGAACACCGCCAGCACCCCGGCGGAGTAGCCCATATCCACCGCCTGCTGCTCCATCTGCCCCTGCACCGACGGCAGGGCCAGGGCTAATGCCTCCTTGATGGCGTGAACGTCCGGCAGGCAGTTGAGCTTCGCGGCAATCACCGCCAGCTGCCCGGCGTCGTGGTGGGCCAGCAGGCTCTCCAGGGCGGTCAGCGCCAGCCCGGCCTCCGGGATATTCGACAGCAGGCCGCCGAAGCCAATCGGCAGCAGCAGTAGCGGCTCGAACTTCTTCGCAATCGCCAGCCACAGCAGCAGCAGGCTCACCAGCAGCATGATGGCCTGGCCGACGCCGAGGTGCATCAGGCCCATGCCCTGAATCAGGGCGTTCAGACTTTCCATGGTTCCTGTTCCTTACGCCAGCGTCATCAGGGTGTCGCCCACGGAGACCGCGTCGCCGGATTTCACCGCGATACCGCGCACGGTGCCGGCCTGCGCGGCGCGGATTTCGGTTTCCATCTTCATGGCTTCGAGGATCAGCAGCACGTCGCCTTCGGCGACCGTCTGGCCTTCGGTGGCAGTCACCTTCCAGATAGTGCCCGCCAGCGGGGCGGTCACCGGAGTGCCTGCGCCTGCCGGGGCGGCAGCGGCTGGCGCGGTGGCAGGAACAGCCGCGGTCAGCTGGCTGATATCGCCGCCGTCGCTGACCTTCACCACAAAGGCCTGGCCTTCCACTTCCACGGTGTAGATGCCCGAAGCGGCAGGTTTTACCGGGGCAGCGGCAGGTTTCGCCTCTTCCGCCTGCGGGACCGGCTCAAAGGCCGCCGGGTTATTGCGGTTCTCAAGGAACTTCAGGCCAATCTGCGGGAACAGGGCCACGGTCAGCACGTCGTCGATGGCGTTATCCGCAAGCGTGATGCCTTTCTCCTGCGCCTGGCGCTTCACATCCGCTTCCAGCATTGCCAGTTCCGGTTTGAGTAAATCCGCCGGACGGCAGGTGACAGCTTCAGCACCGTCGAGCACTCTGGCCTGTAATGCCGCATTAACCGGCACCGGGGTGTGGCCGTATTCGCCTTTCAGAATGCCCGCCGTTTCTTTAGCGATGGTTTTGTAGCGCTCCCCGGTCAGGACGTTAAGCACCGCCTGGGTACCGACAATCTGCGAGGTCGGGGTGACTAAAGGAATAAAGCCGAGGTCCTCGCGCACGCGGGGGATTTCCGCCAGCACCTGGTCGAGTTTGTCGGCGGCGTTCTGCTGCTTCAGCTGGCCCTCGAGGTTGGTGAGCATCCCGCCCGGCACCTGGGCCACGAGGATACGGCTGTCGGTGCCCTTCAACTGGCCTTCAAAGGCGTGATATTTCCTGCGCACCTCGCGGAAGTACGCCGCGATGCTCTCCAGCTTCAGGATATCCAGCCCGGTGTCGTGTTCCGTTCCGGCCAGCGTCGCCACCAGCGCCTCGGTGGCCGGGTGGCCGTAGGTGGCGCTCATGGAAGAGATGGCCGTGTCCACGCCGTCCACGCCCGCCTCGATGGCCTTCAGCAGGGCCATCTCCGCCATCCCGGTGGTGGCATGAGCATGCAGGTGCAGCCTGACGTCATAGCGCTTCTTGATTTCGCTGACCAGTTCATACGCCGCCATCGGGGTGAGGATACCGGACATGTCCTTGATGGCGATGGAGTCGACGCCGGTTTCCAGCAGCTGTTCGGTTAAATCGAGCCAGGTCTGCAGGGAGTGGGCCGGGCTGGTGGTGTAACTCAGAGTCCCCTGGGCGTGCGCCCCGTGGCTGCGCACCGCCCGCAGGGCGGCCTGCATATTGCGCGGGTCGTTCATGGCGTCGAAGACGCGGAAGACGTCCATGCCGTTTTTGACGGCGCGCTCAGTGAAGCGTTCGACCACGTCATCGGCGTAGTGGCGGTAGCCGAGGAGATTCTGGCCGCGCAGCAGCATCTGCAGCGGGGTCTTCGGCATGGCCTTTTTCAGCTCGCGCAGGCGGACCCACGGGTCTTCGCCGAGAAAGCGGATGCAGGCGTCAAAGGTGGCGCCGCCCCAGCACTCGAGGGAGCCGTAGCCCACGTCGTCGAGCTGCGCGGCGACGGGGAGCATATCGTCGAGGCGCAGGCGGGTGGCGAACAGGGACTGGTGGGCGTCGCGCAGGACGACATCGGTAATGGCAACGGTCATGGATTCCTCCGTGAATTAAGGGTTAAGTCGGCGATGGTGGTGGATAGCGGCGGCAATCACCGGCGTTAAACGGGCGAAGTCGTCAGCGGGCGCGGCGGCGGCAGGCGCGGCTCTGGGCGTCGGAGCCGGTGCGGGGAAGACGCGGTTGACGGCGGCGGACATGCCCTGGATGGCGAAAATCAGCACAAACAGAAACGCCAGCACGAACCCCATGCCGAGGAACATCAGGGTGAAGCCTTCACCTAATAGCAGTGCTGCATCAGTCATAAAATAGCCTTCGAGCAGGAGGCACGATAATGATGTTATTTATAACGAAAATAATAAGGGTGGATTTCCCTGAACCGCCCCGGTCAGAGTCCCTGTTTATTATCGCAATAAACGTATCGCCATCATTATCGTGCAATTCATATAACCCAGATTATTTGATAAAGCTTACGTTCTGGCATATTTCATCAGCGACGATCTCTTTACGCTGGTTAAAAATAATTTTGTTCTGTTCGAACAGGTTATTTCCATGGGTATCAATGGAAACGATTAATGGGCCAAACTCTTTTACCCGACATACCCATAGCGTTTCCGGCATTCCCAGATCGCGCCACTGCGCATCTTCGATCTCTTCCACGCACACCGCGGCCACTACCGCGCAGCCGGCCGGGAATACGCAGTGCAGCGCTTTATGCTCCGCGCAGCCCTCTTCGGTACCTTTCCCCATGCCGCCTTTCCCAACGATTAATTTCACGCCGGTCTGGGCAATAAATTCTTTTTCGAATTTTTCCATGCGCATGCTGGTGGTTGGCCCAACGGAGACCATTTCAAATTTATCGTCTTCGCCTTTAATTGGGCGGACAATTGGGCCAGCGTGTAAAATAGCGCCGCCGCGAACATCTACAGGTAATTCGCGCCCACCTTCAATTAATCGACGATGCGCCACATCACGACAGGTAACAATATGACCGTTGAGATAAATAATATCGCCCGCTTTAATATCGGCTAAATCTTCATCTTTAATTGGCGTAGTCAGGATTTTTTTCGTCATCAGAAATTCACTCCGCTGTGAGACGTAATGGTGTAGTTCAGGTCTTTATCAAAAACGATATGTCCTTTCCGGTGCGACCAGCAGCCGACGTTCACCGCCACACCGATGGTGGAGGGATGGCGCGCGGTGTTTTCAATATTCACGCCCATGACGGAGGTATTACCGGACATCCCCTGCGGCCCAAGGCCAATTTTGTTAATGCCGTCTTCCAGCATTTTCTCCAGCGAAGCCGCACGCTCATTCTCATTGTGCGAACCGATCGGACGCATCAGCGCTTTTTTCGATAGCAGCGCCGCCGTTTCAACAGAGGTCGCCACGCCCACGCCAACCAGTAGCGGCGGACAGGCGTTAAGGCCGTAGCTGGTCATCACATCCAGCACAAAGCGGGTTACGCCTTCATAACCTGCGCCCGGCATCAGCACCATCGCTTTCCCCGGCAGAGAACAGCCGCCGCCCGCCATATAGGTGTAAATGCTGCACTGGTCAGAATTGGGAACGATCTCCCAGAATACCGTCGGCGTACCTTTACCCACGTTTTTACCGGTATTGTATTCATCAAAAGTCTCAACGCTGTTGTGGCGCAGCGGGGAATCCACGGTCGCTTTGATCACCGCTTCACGCAGCAGCGCTTCCAGTTCGCCGATCAGCGGGAAGTTGGCCCCGCACTCCACCAGAAACTGAATCACGCCGGTATCCTGGCAGGAAGGGCGATCCAGTTCTTTTGCCAGACGCTGGTTCTCAATCATGGTCGTAAAGATGACGTCGGCCAGTTTACTGGTCTCTTTTTTATGCAAATCTTCCAGTTTTGCGGTGACGTCATCAGGCAAGACTTTGCCGGTGTACCCCACAAATTTGGCCATAATATTGGTCATATGGGATATCTGTTCACTTTTGCTCATAAAGGCTCCTTAGTCAGGACAGCTTCCGTTCATTACGGATGAAAAGGGAAAAGGATTGGCAGCAGAATCAGGCTGACAATGGTGGAAACGATAATCAGTGGGATGCCGGATTTGGCGTAGTCAACAAACTTATAGCCGCCTGCCGACAGCACCATCATGTTGGCAGGCATACCGATTGGCGTGGCGTAGGCGCAAGAGCTGCCGATCACCGTCGCCATCAGCACCGCGCGAGGGTCGGCGCCCATGCCCGCCGCAATCGACAGGCTCACCGGTACCAGCAGCGCGACGGTGGCGGTGTTGGACATGAAATTAGTCATAACGACGGACAGCGCAAAGACCACCACCAGCAGCATAAAAGGCGAAGAGTTTTGCCCCAGCAGGCCAATCACGTGATCCGCCACCAGTTTTCCCGCCCCGGTCATTTCCAGCGCTTTCGCCAGCGCCAGAGTGCCGCCGAAGATAAAAATAGTTTGTGAATCAATGGCTTTATAAGCCTGCTTTTCTGTAAGCACGCCGGTAACCACCAGCACCAGCGCGCCGATACAGCCCGCTACCGCAAGACTCACACCGGTCTGCTTTTCGAAAATCATGCCGAGGATCGTGGCGATCAGAACAAGCAAAGAGAGGATCTGCTTCCAGCGCGGAACGTGGCTGTAATCGCGCTGTTGGCCGATGCTGCCAACTTCCCCACTATTCGGGTGGTTGGGCAGGAATTTATAGCCGATGGTCAGAAAGTAAATCATGCCACAAACCAGCATCGGTAAACCCACTTTGGCATATTCAAAAAAGCCAAAACCGCTGCCAATGTTCTGCAAGGCTGATTGCGCAATCAGGTTGCCCGGCGCGCCAATCAACGACAGGTTACCGCCGAGCGCGGCGGCGAAAACCAGCGGCATCAGCAGTCGGGAACGGGCAAAGCCTGATTTCGCCGCCACGCCGATAACGACCGGGATCAGGACGGCTGCGGTACCGGTATTGGAGAGGAAACCGGACATCACGCCAACCACGACCATAATGGTAAAAATCAGCTGCTTTTCCGTTTTAGCGAAGCGCGTAATCACGCCCCCCACTTTATTCGCCATCCCGGTTTCAAATAGCGCCCCGCCGACGATAAACATGGCGACGAAGAGAATGACGTTGGTGTCGATAAAGCCGGCGAAAGCCTGCTTGAGATTGAGGACGCCGGTGAGAACCAGCGCGACGCAAACCACCATAGACGTGACCGCGAGCGGTATTTTTTCCCACACAAACATGGCGATAGCAAACGCCAGCAAACATAGAGTAATGGTAATCGGTTCCATATTTATAATTATCCCATCAATGATATATGATATTGTATCCAATATTGACGAGAGGGAAATTATTCCCATGCAAAGAGTAAGTCAATGCGTTTTTCACGAAAGCGTCAGGATTGAGATCTTTATCAAAATCTCGCAAAAGCAGTAACTTAGAGGAATTAATTTATGGAGTGAATAGGTAAGACGCCTGCAACGATCGTGCAGGCGGTGAGGTCAGGCCGAGGGCTCGCCGACGTAGCGCGTCAGCATATTCTCCATCGAACGGATGATATGCTCGCGCATTCGCTGACGGGCCAGCGCTTCATTATGCTGCTCCAGGGCCTGTAAAATCCCTTTATGCTCGCGTATGGAAATGATCGCATACTCCTCCTCGGTGACCTTATGCCCCATCGAGAGCCCGTTCCACATATTGCTGAGCAGCAGCTTCATTTTGCCGTTTCCGGCCGCATTCCATATCTCCATATGAAAAGCCTGATTGAGGTCAGAATATTCAGCTGAGTTATTTTCCGCCAGCGCTTTTTCCGCAGCGTAATGGACTTCGGCAATGCGCGAAATGTCCGTCCCAGGGCGAGAAGCTTTAGCGACCGCTTCACTCTCCAGCAGCGCGCGAATCTCGTAATGCTCGCGAATCGTTTGTTCGTTAATCCCCAGCACAACCGCCCCTTTATTGGGGCGGACTTTAATCAGCCCATCCGCAGCCAGTATCTGAAATGCTTCACGCACGGGCATACTGGATACGCCAACCATGCTGGCGATCCCTTCAAGGGTAATTTCTTGCCCTTCAACTAAATCTCGCGACAGTATCGCTTTACGTAATACTGCCGCGACCTGCTCTTTCGCTGAAAGAAGCTTAATTTTCCCTAATCGAGGCTTCTGCACTTTCCCAATCCTTCATGTGTTGACGCATTATTTCTGCCAGAGAGAGGAAATAACGCTGCGTTTCCTGCGCGATCTCGGCGCGATCGCCTTGTTGGATAGCATCCATCAGAGAACTGAGTATTTGCGCCGACTCCTGATTATCCTCTTTCAGATACAGAATGACATAGCCGATATAACCATCTAAAAACTGCTGATAAATCTTTTCCAGATAGCGGTTATCAATATAAGAAATGAGCGCCTGATGAAACGCCAGCTCCCGTATCCTCTCACCGGGATGCCCCAGCTCTCGCGCTCTGGTAGCCAGCGACTCGCCTGCTGCCGCGGGCACCAGTGAAAAAAGCGCTGTTGCCATCGCCGCAATGGCCTGGAAAATGTGGCTGACGTGGTCAGGCTCCAGCCGTGAGACCTGCATATGGCGGTTTGGCAAGCGCACCAGAAACCCTTCCTGCTCCAGGGCCTGTAACGCTTCACGAACCGGCATACGAGAAAGCCCCAGCTGTTCCGCAATACTCTCCTGCGCGAGCTCATCCCCCGGTTTCATACTGCCGGAAAGGATCTCGTAACGGATCATTTGAGTAATGTGGTCCCTGGTCTGCTTTCTTTCAATTTTTTTCACGACGTCCTCGTTTGTTGCCGCTCAAGACGCGGGGAGTTTAGCAGATTTACCAGCAGGTTGAGTCATTCCGGGGCGGGAGAAAGGCATAAAAAAGCCGGAACCCAGGCTCCGGCTTCTCTTTTTATGAAACGTTATTTATTCACAAAATCTTCGCCAAGGGCGATATCTTTCTTCAACGTATCCAGCATCCCCTCCAGCGCCTGCTGCTCAAACGCGCTCAGTTTACCGATAGACTGACGCTGCTCTACGCCATTTTTACCTAACAGCAGCGGCTGCGAGAAGAAGCGGGCATATTGGCCATCACCTTCAACATAGGCGCATTCCACCACGCCTTTCTCTCCCTGCATGGCGCGAACTAAAGAGAGACCGAACCGCGCGGCGGCCTGCCCCATTGATAGCGTTGCTGAGCCGCCACCGGCCTTTGCTTCAACAACTTCAGTACCGGCGTTTTGAATGCGTTTAGTCAAATCCGCCACTTCCTGCTCGCTGAAGCTGACGCCCGGAATTTGTGACAGTAAAGGAAGAATAGTCACACCGGAGTGGCCGCCAATCACCGGAACCTCAACGTCTGACGAAGATTTGCCTTTCAGTTCAGCGACAAAGGTATTCGAGCGGATAATATCCAGCGTCGTGACGCCAAACAGCTTGTTCTTATCGTAAACACCGGCTTTTTTCAGCACTTCTGCGGCAATCGCCACGGTGGTGTTCACCGGGTTGGTGATAACCCCGACGCAGGCCTGCGGGCAGGTTTTGGCGATTTGCTGTACCAGATTTTTCACAATACCGGCATTAACGTTGAATAAATCGGAGCGATCCATACCGGGCTTACGCGCTACGCCCGCGGATATCAGCACCACATCAGCACCTTCCAGCGCAGGGGTGGCGTCTTCGCCGGAAAAACCTTTGATTTTTACATCGGTAGGGATATGGCTAAGATCAACCGCCACGCCCGGCGTTACCGGAGCGATGTCGTACAACGAGAGTTCTGAACCTGAAGGCAGTTGGGTCTTAAGTAGTAGGGCAAGCGCCTGGCCAATTCCACCAGCGGCGCCGAGGACTGCAACTTTCATCCTAAACTCCTTATTATGGTTAAAATAGTCTTTCGTTACTCCGTCGCCTGGACCTTAATTCACAAGATGAACAATTACAATAATTATGGCTGAAGAATGCGTGGTCGTGCGCAGCGATGCAGCAGCTTCGCATTTTCCTCCCTGAGACTGACCATCCAGCAAAGCGTAGTACCGGATCGACTGTTGGTTACAATACACCCAGCGCGTTGAGCAGAACAACATCATTTAATAACATTTCATTTACTTTTGTAGCAATTTGCGCCCCGTGACGAAAGCATGTTCCTTATTAGGGTTTTTTGCTAAAATATGCGCCCTTCATAACATTATTTACGCTTCTCCCCGCGGATTATTTGCATAAAAATGCATGTTTATGCATAATGATGTTGTTTTTACCACCATAATTGGGTGACTTATGCGTAGTTCGGCAAAACAAGAAGAACTGGTTAAGGCGTTTAAAGCGCTGCTTAAAGAAGAAAAATTCAGCTCTCAAGGTGAAATCGTACAGGCCCTGCAAGAGGAAGGCTTCGATAATATCAACCAATCGAAAGTCTCACGTATGCTCACCAAGTTTGGCGCCGTACGCACGCGTAACGCCAAAATGGAAATGGTTTACTGCCTGCCCGCCGAGCTTGGCGTCCCGACGACCTCCAGCCCGCTAAAAAACCTGGTGCTGGATATCGACTATAACGATTCGGTCGTGGTTATTCATACCAGCCCAGGCGCAGCACAGCTGATCGCCCGGCTTCTGGACTCCCTGGGCAAAGCCGAGGGTATTCTCGGCAGCATTGCCGGTGATGATACTATCTTTACCACTCCGGCCAGGGGTTTTACCGTTAAAGAGCTGCATGACGCTATCCTCGTCCTGTTTGAGCAGGAACTCTGATGCCCTTCCCTCTGGTTAACGCCAGAGGATATTCCTTCAAAAAATTATCATTTCTTTAACATTTTGTGTGTTTTTCCGCTTCTATACATTCATTTACGTGATGAAACCGGCTTAAGCGCACAAAAGATCAAATCCATATAACTTAATGATTTTATTAATTATTATTGCCTATCCTGGCGAAATTGTGACATTTCTAATTCTTATACGTTATAAAAAAGACATTTCTTTGTGATTATTTACATGAAAAACAATTAGCAAGGTATTAATATTTTCAGTGATTAGTGTATACTTGATTTTGTGATGAGGGTCACGAAACAAAGACCCCCAACAAAAAGATTCGACGAGGTGAACATCATGAAAATCAAAACCACTGTAGCAGCATTAAGCATCCTTTCCGTTCTGTCTTTCGGCGCCTTCGCCGCTGACTCCATTAACAGCGAACAGGCTCAAGGCCGTCAGGCAATCGGCACCGTTTCCGTCGGCGCGGTAAGTTCTTCCCCGATGGATATGCACGAAATGCTGAACAAGAAAGCGCAAGAAGAAGGTGCTTCCTCTTATCGCATTATCGAAGCACGTACCGGTGACCACTGGCACGCTACGGCTGAACTGTATAAATAAGATTTAACGATTGTCGGTCATTAACTGAAACAGAATCTCTCCAGCGGCCTCAGGTTCATTAAAACCTTCCGCCGCTGCAAATAATAAGGTTGGAGAAAAAATTATGAAAAGCGCAATTATCATCGCATCCCTGGGTCTGGCTTCCGTTCTCTCTTTCGGCGCAAACGCCGCCGTTAATCAAGTGAACGCTGAACAGGCGCAAAATCTGCAGTCCATGGGCACCGTTTCCGTTTCTCAGGTAGGCAGCGCGCCGATGGATATGCGCCAGGAACTGGCGGCTAAAGCTGAAAAAGAAGGCGCCAGCAGCTACCGTATTATTGAAGCCCGTACCGGCGATAACTGGCACGCTACGGCTGAGCTGTACAAATAAACCCTCGTCGTCTTATCCGACGACTTGCCCCCGCTCTGTCGGGGGCTTTTTTATGGCTGCCGCACATTAAAACGAAGCTCCCCTTCCAGCTCTTCTTCCGCCTCATCAAATAGCAATATTATCGCGCCAAAGCGCCGTCGCTGATTATCGCTTAAATGAATAAACTCAATCTCCAGCGGCAGAGGCAGTAGCCCGGCGGTCACCGCTTCCCACAGCGAATCAAGGTTGTTCACCTTCTCACGCGTTAAGCCAAAGGTACGTGAAAACTCATGATAAAAATCCTGCTGTTCAGCTATTTCATCAAAATCAAAGGTATAGGTAGCCATTGCCCGCATCCTGTCCACACCTGCAACTTTTCATAGCCCGGTCATCCCGGCGTGTAGTTCCACTCTGACGGTGGAATTCATACTCAGACAATTAAGTATAGCGATAAAAAAACCGACGCTTCAGGCGTCGGTTCTGGCGGCTAGCTATTGGTTAATACATGCTGGTACTTATGCAGCATCTCCACCAGCCTTCGCACCGGCTCGGTCACCTGCGGAGAGGCTTCCCAGAGCTGTAATTTTTGCTGGTAGATATCCAGCTCATCAAGCAGGCGGGCAAAATAGTAGCGGCGCTTATCATCGCTGCTGGCGGAAATGACGCGATCCGCCGTACGACGCAGCTGCCGGTGAAATACCGACAGGTCGTCATTTATCGGTACTGGCGCGTCGCGCAGGCGCTGATGGGCAATAATCAGGGTCAGCGCCAAACGAAAGCGCGCGATATCGCCGGGGAATTTATTCAGCAACAAAAAGAGCTGACGATACAGGGCCGGCAAATGGTTTTCTTTGCGTCGCGCCGTATTGGTGGTCAGCGATGATACCGCCGCCGAGACAAACTGGTTGAGCAACACGCGACCGGTGCGAGCCTGAGAGTTATCGCGAACCAGTAAGATCACCATCAGCGCGAGGAAACACCCCACGATCTGGCCTAAGGCGCTATCCAAAAATTGGTTGAATTGAAACTTCATCGGATTATCCAGCACCAGAATATTAATGGTGCTGGCCAGCGCCCCCAGCGAACCCAACCGCCGCTTTTGCACCTCAATACCGATAAAAAATGCCATCACCGCCAGGCTGATGCACAGCAGCAGCATACTTTGCTGAGTGGCGGGCATAATCACGAGGAAAAACAGCGCCCCCAGCGGTAATGCCGCCAGCGTGCCGTAGAGGAAATCGATAGCCACCATTCGCGGATTAGGTAAACGCATCGCTAAGGCCGTAACAACCGCGATCATCACCATCGCCCCGCTCCCTGAAGTCCAGCCGGTCCACAGCCAGAACAGCGTACCGAGGATACAGGAGATAGACGTACGCCAAAAGTTGACCATCGCATGGTGTCGCTCGGCGGATTCCGCCTTCACCACCACTTCGCCTTGCAGCACTTCCGCTTCAATACGGCTGATTTTGGTATTGCCGACCACGCCCCGCTTCAAAAGCAGATAGCGCGTCGCGGCCCCGACCCAGCTGTAGATCGTCACCGGCGTATTGTGCTCTCCCTTCCAGGTCAAAAAGCGGCGCATCCGCTTTAACTGGCGGTGCACGTCCTGCACGGTCTCAACCGGTTCAGCGAACAGCTCGCGGTAGTCATCGGTGACCATCTCAGGCCGGGTATTCTGAATCAAATAGGTTTCACAGGCTTGGGTAATTAAGGTCAGAGAGAGGGTATTGATCGCCTTCAGCCGCTGGTTCACTTTTGCCCAGCGCGAAGACTCCATAATTAAGTTTCCGCGCATCCCTTCCAGTCCGTTGGTGCGGCGAACCAGCGCGCTCCAGGCCTTATCGACTTCATCTTTATCGGCATACGCCACGCAAAGCTGCATCAGGCGGTATTGATCGATCAGCAGGTTATCCAGCTCAAGGTCGATCTCTTTTTTAATCGAACGCGGCGAAAATAGCAGGTCGGCCACGATGGCGCTGACGATACCAACAACAATTTCACTGCACCGTTCGACGGCGAACTGCGGCGCCAGCATCGGCTCTTCGTGGATAGTGATAATAATGATAAGCGCGGTATAGCCCGCCAGGCCCCAGGCATAGGAGTTCTCAACCCGCACCAGCGAGGAGATCCAGGTACAGAACCCTGCCCACAGGCAGCAGACCAGCACCATCAGCAGCGGGGCGCGAATCATCAGGATGATAATCGCCAGCGCGGCGATACAGCCGATAAAGGTACCGACAATACGCAGCATCCCGCGATAGCGGATAGCCCCGGAGTAAGGCTCTCCGCCGGCGGCAAACGCCGGGCCGGCGGCCACGATGGCTGCGGTAAGCACCGCCCAGCGCGGTGTTTCCAGCTGAAAGTGAAAACCGACGAATAACGCCAGCACTACCGCACAGGCTAATTTAACGGCAAAGCGGAGATGCCGGGGTTCGATGGTGAAAATCCCCATGGCGATTAACCGAACTCACGCAGGCGCATCGCCAGTTTCTGGAAGAAACTTGTCCGGCTGGAATCGCGGTCGTCTTTACCGGTGATCACCACCGTCGCGGTCGTCCCCGCCGGCCAGAGGTTGCCCTGCTGCTGGTCAAGGTGAATACGTACCGGCACCCGCTGCGCCAGGCGTACCCATTCAAGATTAGAGTCAATAGAGGCCAGCCCTTTCGTATCGCTGCTGCTGCTGGCATTGGTGACCCCAGCAGCGATGCTGTCGACGGTGCCTTTAAGAGTTTGCACGCTTCCCAGCGGGGTAATTTCGGCGCGGAAGCCGGGGCGCACGCCCTCAAGCTTGGTCTCTTCCAGGTAGGCCATCACATAGAAGGTATTCTGCTTGACCAGCGCAACCGCGGTAGAACCGCGGGTGATAAACTCGCCGCTGTAGACGTTCAGGTTCGTCACCCAGCCGTCAGCCGGGGCGCGAATGACCGTACGTTCAAGATCAAGCTTCGCCAGATCGCGACTCGCGGTCGCTTTTGCCAACTGATGCTCAACGGTTTGCAGAACGTTATTCGCCTGGTCAATCTCCTCCCGGGACATGGCCTGGACGCCAAGGCGGTTACGACGGCCGGCTTCAACGCGCTTCTCCTGCGCCAGAGTCTGGTAATAGGAGACATCGGCTTCAGCCTCAGCTAAGGCTTTCTGGTAACGCGGCTGGTCAATGACGAACAAAACCTGGTCTTTCTTAACCAGTTGGTTATCCTTGATATTCACCTGCGAAATCAGGCCGGAAACATCGGGAGCGATGGCCACAATATCCGCACTAAAGCGCGCATCGCGCGTCCAGGGCGAGGCGGTGTAATACACCCATGCGCGAAAAATCGCCACAAATGCCAGGATAACCAGTATCACAGTGATTGCGGTACGGAGGATATTTCTTGTTAGTGTTTTCACATCTACCTCAAACGAACAAACGCGATATCAGATAAAACAGGCAGCAATAGAGCGCGGTATTAAACAGTGCCGGATGCCAGACAAAATCATAGATGCCGGTCGGAACCAGCAGGCGGTGCACCAGCCAAAAGATGGCTAGCGACAATAGCAACTCAAAGAAGATCGGCGGAAACGACAAGCCGAAAATCACAATGACAGGAAACAGACTCATGATGACCTTGATAAGAAGCGTACAGGTGATATGCGCGATGCGTTTATTATTAAGCTAACTATATAGTAACGTAACAATTGCGGTCTTATCTATAATGTGTGATCTAAATCACTTTTAAGCCAGAGTGAATAATGGAACGATTAAAACGCATGTCCGTATTTGCCAGAGTGGTGGAATTAGGTTCCTTTACCGCCGCGGCCCGCCAGCTCCAGATGAGCGTTTCTTCCATCAGCCAGACGGTAGCTAAACTGGAAGATGAGCTGCAGGTTAAGCTACTCAACCGCAGTACGCGCAGTCTTGGCTTAACCGAAGCGGGAAAAATATATTATCAAGGCTGTCGGCGGATGCTGTTCGAAGTCCAGGATGTCCATGAACAGCTATACGCGTTTAACAATACGCCCATCGGTACGCTGCGCATCGGCTGTTCTTCAACTATGGCACAGAATGTCCTGGCTCGCATAACGGCCGATATGCTCAAAGAGCACCCGGGGCTCTCCATCAACCTGGTCACCGGCATCCCGGCGCCGGACCTAATCGCGGACGGTCTGGACGTGGTGATTCGCGTGGGAGCGCTGCAGGACTCCAGCCTCTTTTCCCGCCGTCTGGGCTCTATGCCAATGGTGCTCTGCGCGGCGAAAAGCTATCTCCAGCACGCCGGATGTCCGGAAAAGCCGGCGGATCTCGCCAGCCACTCCTGGCTGGAATACAGCGTCCGGCCGGATAACGAATTTGAAATCATCGCCCCGGAAGGCATTTCAACCAAGCTGATCCCTCAGGGCAGATTCGTCACTAACGATCCGATGACGCTGGTGCGCTGGCTAACGGCAGGCGTCGGCGTGGCTTACGTTCCGCTGATGTGGGCGATCGAAGAGATCAACCGCGGCGAACTGGAGATTCTGTTGCCGAGCTACCAGTCCGATCCGCGCCCGGTGTACGCGCTATATACCGAGAAAGATAAGCTGCCCCTGAAGGTACAGGTATGCATTAATTATCTGACTGAGTATTTCGTCGGGGTGGCAAATATTTACCAGGGTATGCGCGGTCGGGGGATAGCCCGCTAGCGGCCAGAGCCTGCGAAAAAGGGTAATAACGTATTATCAGGCCCGGCATCGGAAATGATCTGCGTCACGTCGCGGAGATTGCCGATGCGCACCTCGCCGGAGCGATGAAATTTGCTTTTGTCGATTAACAATAGCGACTGTGCCGCCCGTTTCAGCAGCAGCGATTTGTAAGCGGCATTATTGGCGCTGGAATCCCAGAGCACGCCGTCGTTATCGATCCCCTCGCAGGAAAAAATGAATAGATCGATCTCCAGCGATTTGACCTGCGATAACAGCGCAGGGTTAACGTAATAGCCATATTGACGCTGAAGCTGACCACCGGCGCTGATCAGTTGGATCCGCTCACGGCGGCCCAGCTCTACGCAGACCGGATGGCTGTTGGTAAACACCGTCAGGTTACTATTCGGTAGCTGACGCGCCAGAAACCAGCAGGTTGAGCTGGCATCCAGCGCGATCGTCATGCCTTCATCAATCCACGCCAGCGCGGTACGGGCAATATCAGATTTATGGGCATAATGGCTTTTCACGCGGCGATGAAACGGCTTCTCGCCGTTGTGATTATCGCCCAGGAGAACGCGCGCCTGTCCGTGGCTACGCTGGATACTCCCCTGTTTCTGCAGCTCGCTCAAATCGCGACGAACGGTCTCGATGCTGACCTGCAGAAGCTGAGATAACGCTTCAGTAGTTAGGGTGTGGTGCTGACTGAGTAACTCGACTATCTGCTGCTGACGCGCGGCTTTCATCGCGACCCCGCGGAGGTGATGTGCGCTTTCGCCGCGAGCGAAAGCGCATTGAGAGGTATCAGGCAGTACCGCCGACGGTGAGTTTATCCACTTTGAGCGTTGGCTGACCGACGCCAACCGGTACGCTCTGGCCCTCTTTGCCGCAAACGCCGACGCCGCTGTCCAGCTTCAGATCGTTCCCCACCATCGAAATCTGCTGCATCGCTTCGATACCTGAACCGATAAGCGTCGCCCCCTTCACCGCTTTGGTCACTTTGCCTTTTTCAATCAGGTAGGCTTCAGACGTGGAGAAGACAAATTTGCCGGAGGTGATATCCACCTGACCGCCGCCAAAGTTCGGCGCGTAGATGCCGTAATCGACCGATTCGATAATCTCCTGCGGCGTGGATTTTCCCGCCAGCATGTAGGTGTTGGTCATACGCGGCATAGGCAGATGCGCGTAGGATTCGCGACGACCGTTGCCGGTTGGCGCCACACCCATCAGCCGGGCATTGAGCTTGTCCTGCATATAGCCTTTGAGAATGCCGTTTTCAATCAAAACGTTATACTGACCCGGGGTACCTTCGTCATCAATGGCGACGGAGCCGCGACGGTTGGCAATGGTGCCATCATCCACTACGGTGCACAGCTCTGAGGCCACCAGCTCACCCATATGGCCGCTGAATACCGACGTCCCCCGACGGTTAAAATCGCCTTCCAGTCCGTGACCGACGGCTTCATGAAGCAGCACGCCAGGCCAGCCTGCGCCCAGTACGACCGGCAGCATTCCGGCGGGCGCGGCGACGGCGGTCAGATTGACCAGCGCCATACGCACGGCTTCTCTCGCCCAAACATCCGCGCGCACATCGCCATCCTGGGAGGCCAGGAAATAGTCGTAGCCAAAGCGACCGCCGCCGCCGCTGGCGCCGCGTTCGCGTTTGCCATCCTCTTCCACCAGCACGCTGACGGAAAGACGAACCAGCGGGCGCACGTCCGCCGCCAGCGTGCCGTCGGTGGCGGCCACAAGAATTAACTCATAGACGCCGGTCAGGCTGGCGGAAACTTCCTGCACCCGTTTATCGGCCGCGCGAGCGGTTTTATCTACCCGGCGCAGAATATCCAGCTTCTCTTCCCGACTCATGCTTTGCAGCGGGTCGATGCTGGTATAGAGGGAGCTGTACTCCACTCCGCCGAGGGTATGAACTTTACCATCGCCGTGGTCGCGTACAATGGTACGCGCCGCCTGCGCGCTCTGTTCCAGCGCCAGTCGGCTAATCTGGTCCGCATAGGCAAAGCCGGTTTTTTCCCCGCTCACCGCACGGACGCCGACGCCCTGGTCGATATTGTACGAACCATCTTTAATGATGCTGTCTTCAAGAACCCAGGACTCGTGATAGCTCGACTGAAAATAGAGATCGCCGTAATCCAGACGGCGCTCGGCCAGCTGGCCAAGAATGGTAAACAGATCCTGATGATTCAGGCCGTTTGCCGACAGTAATTGTTCACTTACCAGGTTCAGACTCATCGTTTTGCTACTCGTTTGTTGCCGCCTCTCGGGCGGAAATAAAATAGGCTCTCTATTGAGAGTGCGGTAATTACGCACAATCGTCAAATCATTGCTTTTTGTCGCTCCGCGCCTGGCGCAGCACTTCGTTAATTTGCGGCTGATCGATAGGACCGGTGATGCGATAGCGCAGAATTGAAACCTTATTCCACAGCGGCCCCAGCACCTTACTGGCGGCAAAGACCGCGGCGCCGATTATCGGGTTAACGGCAAAGGCCGCGGCGACGCCCACGGTCGCGGAAATTTCCGGCGCGACCACGGCCTGCATATCCAGCTGACGGCGGACAAGATCCACCGACCCCTTCATGGCGATATCCGCTTCCAGACCATCAACCAGCGTATCGTCGGTATGCAGAACGCCGTCTTTAATCCACGCCGTACTGCGAATGGAATCAAAGTAGAAACCTTCGCTGAAGGTATCGCTAAAGTCGAAACGCAGCTTGCGAAGCAGCGCGTCAACGCTCAACAAACGCAGCAGCTGGCCGGCGTGGCCGGTGCTGAGATCGGTAAACTCGCCTTTCCCAAGACGGCTTTTCAGGATCCCGTTCAGCGAGGCAACATCGGGCTGCCACGGCGGCGCACGCCAGTGAAGGTCATAATCAATATCAAACGAAGAACCTTTTACCGGCGTGGACACGCCGAAGAAGTTGACGAAATCATCGGTTTTATTACCGTGCAGTTTACCTTTTAAAGAGGTTCGTACGCCCGTCGGCGCGCTTACCCATACGCCATCGGTCGTCAGGCGGCCAAACCCGGTATCCACCAGGCCATTTGCCAGCGTCAGGGTATCGCCGCGGATATCAAAATCGCCTTCGATGCGACCATATTTTTGCCCCCACAGCCAGCACTCGGCGCAGCGAAGCTGAAGGTCCGGCCAGCCGTGGAAATCAATTTTGGCGTCAGCCAGAGGGCCGCTGCTTTTTTCCGTCCCGCCGCTTTTCGCTGCAGTGGGGTTGTAGTAGAGATAGCGAATGGCTGCCAGCCACGGCGCGTTTTTGCGCATCGTCAGGGTGGCGTTAACTTCACGCCCCTGGGCTTCAATCTTCGTCCCTCCGGCGCCGGGTTGGGAAACAAGGCTGACGTTATTCCAGCTCTGGCCCGCCATCGTTAACACCGGCGTACGCAGCGTGACCTGCTCGGGGAAAACCATATTGCTGCTGACGTCATTGGCCGCGCCGCCCTGGAACAGCGCAAGCCACTGCGCGCCATCCATCGGCGGCATATTCAGCTCCACGCCAGGCTGCTCGGGAAGCGGCGACACGGCTTTACTGTCAGTGGTTAAAATAGCGCGGTCCAGAGTCAGCTTATGACCCAGCAGCCAGCGGCTATTGATATGATTTTTCGCCCCCACGGAGCCAGCCAGAGTAAAGCTGCTTAGGCCGCCATCAACCTTAATGTTTACCGGCAAAGGCTCACCGGCCTGTTTATCGACCGGCGCAGGTAAGTGACTACTTACATTCTTCAGGTCAGCGTTAACATCCACCTTATAGCTCGCGCTACCGCGATACGGAAGTTCAATCGCGACTTTACCGTCCCAGGGCACGCTGCCGCTCAGGGTGCCTTCCAGGGCTTTCGGCAGTAAACCGGTACGCGCGGGCTGCCAGCTGGCGTTCATCCCGACGTCTACCAGGAATGCTTTCGCGCCTTCGGTGGTCGAGAAATCGATATTCAGCGGCTGATTAAACCAGGTCGCGCTCATCGGTTCGCTTTTCAGGTCGCCGTTTACGAAGCTGAATTTACCGCTCAGGTTCTGCAATGTAGTATCAATAGGCTTGATAAATAAGCTGTTATTGTTCAGCCGGACATCACCCTTAGCGGTGGTCATCTCGCCATCCAGGGGGATATCAAGATGTAAGCGAGCGCTCACACCACCGTCCAACTGAAGCTCACCCAGCGCCGCCCCCAGCGTCTCTTTCAGCGGCGTCTCGTTAAAATAAGGGCCAACTTCTTTACCCGGACCGTTAACATCGGCATCAATTAATAACTTTTCACGCGAATAGTCGGGAATTACCGCGTCGAGATTGCTGGCGGTCACTTTGCCGAGCATCGCCTTATCGGCCTTCATCCATAGTCCGTCATTGATAAAGTTAAGGTCGATATTCAGGCCGGTTAGCGCAGGCCAGTCAGGCTGAAAGGCAAAGGTGGCGTTCTTGAGCGGCACCGTAACCTGGAATTGCCCCTCATTATGCTTATACGGGAAAAGGTGCGGGTTGCCGCCATAAGCCAGCGTGGCATCGGTGGCCTGGCCGCCTTTAATCGCTCCGCTGAGGTAATCCACCAGCGCTTTGCCCATCAGATTTTCCGGGAAGTAGCGCCATGCCTGACCGCCGTCGTTGGTACTGATACCGGCCAGAATACCGAGCCAGGGTTCATCACCCTGCGGCTGTAGATAGCGGAACCCGCCGCGGGCGCGAACGCCGGTTGCCTGTACGTCGATGTCGCGACCATCGAGCATAAAACCTTTGTCATTCTTCACCCAACTGAGGGTCGCATCGCCCCGGGCGATCTCCAGCGGCGCGCGAAAGACCGTTTCATAGGGCATTCTCGCCTGCGTCATGCGGGCATGCAGGGTACCGTTTTCCACGCTACCGGCAATGTTGCCGGAGAAATGCTCAGCTCCTGGCAGCAGCTTCCACTGCTTCCAGGACATGTCGCTCCAGTGCGCCTGAAACCGCGGTTTTTCCGCCATCTGCCGCGGAATATCCAGCGCCAGA